>Ga0210059_1007376_pt1 | contig 17474 bp, 12 predicted proteins | sample Ectturendosymbi2_FD_188042 | JGI IMG/M metagenome (GOLD analysis project Ga0210059, IMG submission 188042) | Ecteinascidia turbinata endosymbiont from Florida, USA - Sample 2 (SPAdes) (version 2) | ecosystem: Host-associated > Tunicates > Ascidians > Unclassified | place: Key West, Florida...
TCAAAAGACTTGGATTGTAGCCTAGTTTCCAGTAAAAACTTCAGCGAAATACTACCACCTAACGGTTGGCGCCCAGGGCCAGGCAAAGTGGGGCAAGGTGACCTGAAATTCCTCCACTTATGACGTCACTCACAGAAAACCCGCACCCCTTAGGCAAAAATTTTTATTCCGAGTGCAATCTACTAGACTGGCCGATCCGTTTGAGTCGTTGAACAGCTCTCTAGCGCAATCGGCGGAGGAGCTAGGGCGTTGGTAAGGCAACCGAAAATTGCTGTTTTTTAGGCCGAAATCAAAGTGCGAATATCACGTAGGCCGGCTCTCAACGTGTTAATAACTTGAATCAATGACCACGCATTTCATCAACGCTCTGAAATATGCATAAATTTGTTGGCCAGTCCCACCCACCAATTTTACTGTAGGCAACCAGAACTATTGGGAAGCATCTACATTCAAAAGAAACTTCTACTTGAGTCTCTTGCAATACAGGATCAAATCCCAACTTGGACGGTTTGTCTGTCCCTTACTACAGTAGTTGTGCCAGCCAACACTTGTTTTTTATGTTATTTGCAATATCATTTCATTTTTACTTTACTTGCAAAGTTGCACGATTCGTTGTGCCTGTTCTTTGTTCCTATGCGCCATGTGCGTCTGACTTCCTGTTACTTTGGTGACAGTCCGATTGTGTGATTGGTAGCTGCGTTTTTCTTGAGTGCGGTACTGTGAGTGAGTTGGATTGAGGAAAGGTTCCTTTTGTGTTTTGATACCAGCCATGACAGTCGGAAATCTGACTGCCTGACCATCTATCTGACGGCCCGACTAACCACCTAACTGCTATCTTCTGAAGTACTTGCTGAGCTACCATGTTGTGCTTGCATGATCTATATTGTGGCTGTTGCTAAAAGCCTCTTCTTAACTTGTGTGTGAAGAATGTCGAATCATATCAATTTACTTCAATAGCCAACTTTGTGTTGAAATTGGTGGACAGTATTTCCAAGTTGCTAGGATCAGAGGGACAGAGATGGTTAAATGAGATGAGGTTTGGATGCAACAGTACTGTTTAATGCATAATGGTCTCTATTACATAACATAACATGAATGCCTTCTAACTCAATCTTTGCTTTTCTGTGTCACTATTGCATTATATTATTATTCCTGATGATGGCTTACAACTAAGCTGAAATGTTGAATGAAAAGCTTTTGATTGTGGATATTGTACATAGTATAGATCTACAGCAGGTGTCGGGAACCTTTTTTGGAAAGGGAATCATGAAACCTACTTTGTTTTTAATTGTATTTCCATGAGAGCCATATAATATTTTTCAACACTTAATGCAACTATCTTACTAGCTAACGTGTGCATTTTTTAGCAAAATCAACAATTTTAAGCAATGGTAAATGTCTCAATTTTCTCTTTAATAACATGCTTCTTAATGTTAATGCGACTTCCGGTGCTGCATGGTGTTGCTGATGGCTTTGTAGCCTGGTAGATGGAAAATGACAGAAGTTTCATTCGTAACAATCGTGTTAAAGAAAAGAGCCACATCTGGCTCGCGAGTCATAGGTTCTTGACCCCTGATCTACAGCTCTGTGCATTGCTTACCAAAATAATTGCATTTGTTTTCCTCTTCGTGAGTGTTGTGAACTGGTGGTACTAGTTTATCATTTCAATCTTTTTGTATTTTGAATTAGGTGGTTCAAATTTTACATTGCCATCCCCATGCTTCAACGGCAAGTTCGAGTGCAACAGTGGTATGTGCATTTCCATGAAATGGCTTTGTGATCATGATAATGATTGCCATGATGGGAGTGATGAAACACAGTTGAAATGCGGTAAGTTTTGAAATTGATTCTCCTAACTGCCTGAAATTTCTAAGAACATAGGTTAATATATTCTTTTATTGCTTTGATCTGTCAAAAGCAAAGAAAAGCCTAAACCTACCCCACTTGTGACATTGTTGCGATCGGAAAGCCCGAGCGGCAAGTGCGCAAAGCATCACACTGTGGCAGCAAGCAACAATAGAGATCACATGCCGTGATCACTCTTCGCGTATGCTAGTCGTTATGTTCAATCGTTCACATGCTCGTATCATTAGAGATTACACGCCACGATCACTCTATCACTCTCGTCATTACCATCAGGAAGTAGAATCAACTATTCACCAGGTTCACAAACCATTGATAGAAGTCACTCACCATGATCACTCTATTGGGATCACTCTTGTCATCACCATTAGCAAGTACCATCAACTGTTCACTAGCTTTACAAGCATTATTAGAGGTCACTCACGAAGATCACTCCATTATTGCTTGTTCGTGCCACATATATATGGGTGATGTTCTTCGCACACATCCCATTCGTGGAGAATCACATATTCAACTCAATGCCAACGGAGAGGTTGCAACAACGTCACCCACAAAAAACTCGAAACCCAAAACTTAAAATATTATTAATTGCAAACTAGAAAACTTACTGAGTCTTTTGAGGGTTTGTACAGCTTATCAGCACAGTCAACAGGTGAGTTAGGGGTTGCAAAGTGGCGTGAATATGACAGCTCAATGCGTGCTTTGAAAGTACGATATACAGTCAGACTTTGTTTATCCGGCTACTTCATTTTGTCAAATAATGTCAGTTTAGCAAGGTATTTGGATAATTGTAATCGAAAGTGTAAAGAGCAAAGTTCTTTACAGAGCAAATGTCAACAATGTTAACAAAAGTGGTGACATTGTGATTTTACAAACAACTAAATAATAGTTGGCGTAATCCAGTTTAGCATTTATTTCTATTGATTTGATATATCTGTACCTAAATTTCTGTGTCATAGTTGGACAGCGTGGTTTCCGGATTAGAAGGATAAAATGAATCAGGAGAAATCTTTTCCTAGCAGTTTTGTGTCAGATAGGAGGGATTCCAGTTATTTGGAGTTTGGATAAATGAGGTCTGACTGTTCATACACAAGTACCGAAGGTTTACAAGCTTGACTTTTTGTAATATACCTTATTTCATAATTGACTATGACAATTGTTAAATACACGAAACTAGTTTCCCTGCGAAATAAATTGCAATGTATTCACTTGAATATGTCATTCCTGTGTCTTACAACTACTGAAAGAGAGATGAGTGCAAGTTTGAATCGTCACAAAATAATGAAAGCTGAGCCAAGCAGCCAGATTCCTCACAAGCTGGCCACAAAGCTGCAGCGTGTTTAACTATTGTCTCATCTGTCACACAACACTTGTTTATTTCAAATGAATTATTCACTCATTATTTTTCTTTCATGTTTTCTTGCTGATATTTGTTCTCACTTTCGGAGCCTAAATATTGCCTGTGCTATAGTGTCTCTGGTCTGTACTATGTCTTCGAGTAGATTAACTGTATATGAGATTGAATTTGTTGTTGCAGTTTACTGATGTTTGTTATATAAACTACTCTTATTTTTTTGGTTTGATTATTTGATCATAAATAACAGCCACATACTAATGGTTATATAGTTGTAATGGCTACCAAAGTACTTTATACAACTTTAGGGACACCTTGATACGATAGTCTTAGACTTTTTTAATGTCTGTTACTCAGCCCTTTGTTGATTTTTTGATGTTCTTGTGTATTTATAATGTTTATACTGGTGGTTGAACATGAATACAAGACATCAATACTTTTGAAAAGGTGGTTCTTGATTAAAACCTGATATGTCAATGTCACAAAGAAAGTTAATTATAGATGTTTTGTTCATCTTAGACAATGTCTTTTGATAATTTTAAGAGCTACCCTCAGTTTTTTATCCATGAACTTGGATTTTGGCTAATGGCTACCAGTGCAAGAAGCTGGTCTCGAGATTTTATTAACATGTTTATGAAATTTAATGTGATTTACCCATGACTAGTTGTAAAATGTAGCTGTATATATAGAAGATTGTGTTTACTGTTAGACAACTTCATGATTTTGGAAAAACTGTAGTGTTTTTAGAATTAACTTTGTCACATGCAATTTGATAAAAGAGGTTTGACTACTTCAGATAACCTCAATTGCACTGATGGATTTTTCAAGTGCTTATCATCTGGTTCGTGCATATCTTCTCATTGGCTTTGCGATGGTGACAGAGACTGTGTTGGTGGTGAAGATGAAAATCCATCAATTTGTAACAGTAAGCCTGAAATAGTAAAGAGTTGTAAATGTTTTGTATTTTTCCTATTTGTTAGTTTTTGAATCACTTTTTGAGATAGCATCAAGACACCACAAGGGTGATGTAGCCAAATCTGATCGCAATTTGCTTTATGGATGATGTTTCTTGAAGGGATTGAAGCAATGAAAAATGTGAAAAAAATGTTTTGGGATTTGAAGCAATGAAAAATGTGACAATTAAATTTACTCCCATTAAATTGTAAAAATGGCTCAAGATAGCAAAACAGCGAAAACATTCACAGCACAGCTTTCCAAGAATCTCTTCTGTGCCAGTAAGTCTTACCTAAGACCATACTTAAGACTATAGGTGAAGATTGTGTTATTGTTCCACCTTCTGTCATTTGTGAGTAACACCCAAAGGTACTTGAACTTCTTGACCTGCTAAGTGTATTGCCACTTACTAGCAGTGTGCACTGGTTTGGGTTTTTGAAGAGACATAATAGCTTGGCCTTTACATTGCTCACTTTCTTTTTCATTTGTTAACACCTTCCCTACCAGGCTAATGAATCTCTTGACAACTGTTCCTTACTGGGAAGTTTTGGCAGTTATCACAATACTTCAAATCTGGCCTTGTAATTATTGTGAATTTTCAAATAATGGTGTTGTGTTTGTCGTGAATGATCAACCGTCTGCCTAGTGGTTGTCACATAAGTGCAAAGTCGTGCTTGTGATGTGTGAATGCTCATTGTTCTAGGTATCATTTCTATTGCTTCCAAAATTTTAGCCTACCAGTTTTTATTGCCTGCAAATATTTAAACCTACCAACAATTTCAATGATGCTTTATTTATTGTTCTTTTATGCTTGCAAATATCAAACCTTCCAACACTCAATGGAGTTGCCTTTTCTTGAGATTTTTTTATTGACACTTTCATGCTATGTTTCATGTGCAAACAAGACTGAAATTGAAAAAATGAAAGCATTCATGCAATGTGTATTGCTTACAAAGCTTGAAACCTCCTAAAGGTGTCTTTTTTGTTGTAGTGGAAAAACAGCCACTGTTTGTAACCTTCACTAACGTAGCCAAGAAAATTATTCAGACTTCCAAGAGCAAAAAATCACTGGACCCCTGATTGTAAGTATACAAGTTCAGTTTTGCTGGTAGGCAACCTTTGGTATCCAACTGTTAAATTATGAGTTGTTTGAGCCTTTGATTGGCTTTCTAGGTTACCTGGTTAAAAAGTTACGGCCAAAAAAACTAAATTGGGGAAAAATTTGCCCAAAACATTATTTTACCCAAACTTTAGAACCAAAAACCTTAGAAAGCCAATGAAAGGCTGAGGAGACTCAGATTTTAGTTTAGCTTCCAATAAAAACTTCAGCGAATACAACCCTCTGGGATTGGGGCCCAGGGCACGATAACCTAGGCCAAAAAGGCCAAAACCTACCTCACTAATGATATCAACCACAAAAAAAACAAAACTAAAAAGTATTTTTTAAGAAGACTTGCCAAGTCTTTTGAGGATTTGTACAGCTCTCTAGCACAATTGACTGTTGAGTTATTTAGTTGCAAAGAAGAGTGAAAATAGCAGCTCAATGCATGATTTCAAAGTACGATATTATTTGTATACCAGCAGCAAACATGTTAAATGAAAAAGATACATAATTATGCATTTCAGCAACAGTTCTCGAGAACACAATGCTGAGAGTTTCAGTAATTTGGATAATGTAATTTTGTATGTTTTTTAGGTATCTTAACTTTTTTATTGTTTTTTTTGTGCACATCCCATTTTTTGAATGAAATTGCACTCCATAGTTTGTTTTTGTTTTGTTTTTTTGTTTCATCAATTAGTTTTACTATTTTACTACTTTTTATTTTTATACTTTTTAATATATTTTTTGACCACACCAAATTTTCTCAATTGAATTTGTTCCTGCATAGACATGCTCTTTTCATCTATAAAAGTTACTTCACCATGTTCTGCATTTGTTTTGTTTTTATAAATGCTTATTTGATCTCAAACAGTTGTTTTTCAACACTTTTCAAAAAGTAATGAATGGGGTTGGTTGACTAGATCAGTGCTTCTTAACTGAGTGAATGAAATTTTTGCTGGGGTGAATCAAAGAAAAGTGGTGAACAAGGGTGAATGAAAATTCTTTTCCTAATTTTTTTAATCTTCTGGTAATGTGCATTTATCTTGTTTCTTCAACCATGCGTATCAGCAATGGTGAATATAATGGCGAACTTCAAGTGCTCTAAATTTACGTGTACAGCAGTAGTCTGCAAATTACCACTACAGGAAAAACGTACTATGGTGCAATTAATTGCATTTATTACATAAGACGGATAGATTTTACAGAGATATGCCATGTTTCATTCACTCAAGTGAGAAATCTCTGCATGAGCTTGTTGCACTGCTGTGTAAAGGTTATCTGCTAGAATCACAGTGCTTTCGAAAGTTTCATTTGGAATTTTGAGTGAAAACCATACATATGAACATTCAGCAGGCCTATTAGTCAAATTGCTGGTCTAATAATTAGACCGGCACTTAATTACTAATCGAAGTAATGGAATAGGCTATTTGCAATATTTGTTTGTTACCAGTTTAGTGTTGATTTTAACATCTAATCTGCATTTACATCTCGGGTAGTACCTGCAGAAATCTAAGAAATAATACCAAAAACACTCTGTTTTGATAAAAGTTAATGTAAATCTATAGATGAAATTAATAAGGCAGGCCAGCTTCATCAGCTTGAACCAGGTTGAAAAGGAAGTTGAGCATTGAGAATAAGCTCCCTTCAAAAAAGAAATGATGGAAGTGGGATAATGATTATATGAAGTCATGGGCGTCAAAAAGGGTAGGGTAGGGGAATTTTGAAATGTTACATTTTTCTACAGTAGAACTTGTCTAACTCGTCATTGTTTAATTTGTCAATTCGCTTAATTCGTCACTTTTTCGTTGGTCCCGGAAGAATCCCTATCTTTTGTGTACATTTCTGTTTGTCTAATTCATCAATTTGCTTAATTCGTCACCTTTTTCTGTCCCTGAGAAGCATTTTATTTGTCTAATTCATCATTTGCAGTTTCGCTTTAGATGTCTAAGCAGCTAGTACTTGTGGGAATTCAAACAAATTAAAGATCTTTATCTGAGAATTGTTGCACCTTGCAATTTGTTTATCGAATTTGACCCAACTCCCCATGGAGAGAACACGGAAAAGTTTATTAAAGGTTCAAACGGTGCTTGATTAAATGGAGGAATCCAGATAGAGCAGAGGAATTACTTGTTGTATTCAACCATAACGTCAACTTGTATTTCACTGCAAACAAGAGCACTATGTATGCATACGAATTACTATGATAGTATGCGAGCTTCTGCGATAGAGTTTTCACCTGTTTCAGTAATTCGTCACTTCACCTAATGCGTCACTTTTTTCTAATCCCCTTGAGGTGACACATTAGGCAAATTCTACTGTATTAATTTTTCAGCAAAAAAGGTTGTTTTCTTAGTTTTGTGTTGGAAAAATGAAATTTCACCATTTTGTCCTCTCCCTAGAAAAATCCTTGGCTTCCCTTGGAAAAATCCACAGTTGGCCCCCCTGGAAAAAATCCTTCCAACATCCATGAATGAAGTATGAATTTTTTCTTCCCAAAAGTGAAGACTCGAGCCATGAGCTGTCTGCTCAATGTATGTTTTGCAGTGTTAAATATAACAACCAATGTTTGGCTCCTTCAAAATTGTGGAGTCATTTACAAAACAAACACGGCATTCATCACAACAAGTCCCTGCAATTTTTCATGCAACAGCACAAATATTTGTGCAGTGGAACAAATACCACAGCCTAATGATACAATGAAAATTCGATGTACCATGAGTATTGTCACATTGGCCATGCAATTACAACAGGGTGAATAGGAATACAGCAATCTATGACAGGGGTGAACAAAACTGTAAAAAGTTAAGAAGCACTGGAATAGATGACCTCCATGGTCCTTCACCAGTCCTATGTGACACAGTGGCACTTTTTTTGCATTGATCAGTTATTTTGCCACTGTGTTTTTATATGTATTAATGTTCACCAACAGTTGGTTTTCTTATTGCATGATGACTTTTTGTGTTTTTTCTGTTTGTTTGTTTCATAGGACTCAGCTAATAATCAATGAGTTTTTCTTATCAATTAGTTTTTAAATGAGTTTTTTTAATCAATGAGTTTTTTTTATCTTCTTATACCATGTGAATTTCCACCAAGATGCTTCCAGCAAAGAAACAGGAAGAACCCTGCTTGATTTGTTGCTGCCATTATGGAGCTGCAACTAGCTATTGTAAACTGAGCGTGTGGCAACGTTCCAACACAAAGTGAAATGCTTGGTAAAGACAATAACTTCACAGGCAATGTGCTCACAAGCACTAGTTAAAATTTTGAATGGATAACCAGATCTCTAGAGGTTATTGCAACACTCATGTTATGTATAATGATATCAAAAAAAATTTGGTTCCCACTTGATTAAAAGAACCATAAAAATAAACCAGCTTAGTGGTACAGTTGGTTGAACAGGTGCCACCAAAGATGGTAGGCTGGGTTCAATCCTGGATGGTTCATACTGAATAGTTGAGAAGCAGTACATTTGGCCTATTCAACCTAGTGCTCAGAGTTGATGGGTAGGTGTAAGGAAAGGGTTCATTTGTTGTGCTGCCACTGATTTACCTCCAGTGCTGTATTTGCTGTGAAAGCAGCATGTCCCACGATGGAAAAAAGCAGAGGCAGGTACTGTAGACCATTTGTGACACTCATGAAAGGCAAGTTACAAAAGCAAGTTTAAAGAAACTAAACTCAACCCCCATTACTACTTGCAGTGCAACTGATCATGTAAAAATTGAAAACATATGGGTGGAATACTTCCAGAAACTCTGTTCGAAAGAGCATATTATCACCATCAAAACATTTGGAATGCATTTACCACCATCTGTGGAAGAAATCAGTAAGACTGTTGACACCATCTCTTGCATTCACTCCCTAGTAGTAACAGAGTTAATCCAGGTGTTAATAAATGTGGACAACAAACCCCTCTGGATATCTGCCCCAATTCTTGCATGCTGAATGGATGACTTGATGCCAAAGAAAATCACAGTGAATGCAATAACTACTATGGTGAATCTGTAGTATGCTTGATAGAAGAGCTGTTTTTCCCTATTAATTTTGCAAATTTTTGCAAATCATGTGTACTCTGAAGCAAAGTGCGTATTCTGATCAAACATCGATATGATCTTATCCATCAAACCAAAATTGAAAGTTGAGATGTCAAAAAATCTGGATGGCAATTGCATTTTTTCTGAAAAAGTATGTTCATTCCCCAAAAGTAGATATTGCAAAAAATATACAAATTAACTTTTCTGCGGAGCTGAAAATCAATTGTCACAATATACCAAGGCTCACGCCAGCCAATATTAAACAATGTTTTACTTACTTGGTTTTACCAGATGTGCTTATAATGTGTGTAAAAATATTTGCTGATGATCATCAATTAGTATAATATAGTGTATTTCAACCTTTTTAGCTGCAGTGGAACCTTCTGCAAATGTTTGTGTTGCTTGTGGAACCCTATGCAATGATCCAAGTGTGTATATTGCTAAAACCGCATATAACTGTGGTTGCAAATTTCTTCCCAGGACAATTCTGTCTGATTCGGCAGAACCCCTGGCAGCCACTTGCGGAACCCTAAGGTTATGTGGAACCGGTTGTGAAACACTGAATAATGCAATAGTTTTTTTGCAAGGAGATCAAGTTAAATGTGGCATCATAGTTGATTCTATTCTTTCTTAAATCTATGGAAGTAATGATTGCCTGATTAATTTTCTCCTGGAGCAGTGAAGTAAAGCTGTCAAGGAATCTGCCTGCCATACTGTGCTTTCATAACTCTGAGGATTCTCACTGCATGTATCCACATTTCAATGATATATTACCACAAGAAGTGTTACTTAATTGTCAGAACACAGTGGCTTATCATGATAAATATGAATCATAGATTTTGAATTTCAAATGAAGCCATGAGTTGCAACAGGGTCCAGTTCACTTGTTTTTACTTTCGAATTATTCTTCAATTTTTGCTTTATACGAGTGATCAATGATCTTTGATAAAAAACAATGCAGCCGTGCCGTTTAATTTAAAATATATGTTGTGGAGGCTATGCATTAATAAAAACTCTTTGTCTACTGTATGGAGATACCGAGTAGAAAAACGGCCAAACAAACGTGAGGAATCAGGCTAGGCTCAGTCTGTGGAAGCAGAAATTAGCAATTCAAACAAGTAAAAATGTCTTAAGTCAATATAATAAAAAATAATACAGCCTGCAATACTGAAAAGGTTGTGCACCTCTGCTTTATACGAATGTGCAAGCACCATTTTTATTGTGTTTCAACTGAAAAGTAATTTTTCAAAAGAATTTAGATCCATATAGAGAAAAAAGATGTTGTGTTTTGGCACACAGGTGAAAATGTTATGTTGAAAGGATGAAAGTTTTTAATTGCTGGTTTTTGCAAAATACAGGTTTAGTAGAATCTGCAACAGTTACATTTGTTTGATTCTTTTTGATGCTGAACTGCCTTGGTGGTGGCACATTGTTATTATGGTGGTGGCACATTGTTATTATGATGGTGACACATTGTTACTGGACTTGTGTGTTTGCTGTATTTTACTTTAAAGATTTGTTGAAGGTCATGCAACTCTTTACTTCTAGATCAAGCGTGCCCTGCTGGGCATTTTCACTGTAAAAGTGGACACTGTATTCCTAATACTTGGATGTGTGATTTGGATAATGATTGCAGTGATGGCTCTGATGAAATTAACTGCAGTAAGTCAGGTCTTGCAAGATGATTTTGTACAATTGTTAAGAGTGAATTCAATACCAATCGTTTTTCTGAAGAGGTGCAGTGCAGTTAGCATGAAATGAATTTTTTTGCTGAAACCTCTTTCAGATTATGCTAGAAAAATCGAGGCCAATCAACTTTTCTCAAAGTTTCATTCAAAACAATGCCACAGTGTTCAATAGATAGACTCTGTTGTGTTTGCAACCAGTACAAATTTTCTGTGACATTCAAAGTGACATTAACTTAAACTGAGCTATATGTCTCCAACCTGTAAAACTATAGTAAATTTGAAATGTCTGAATAATTAATCTACTACTTTTCACACGAGATTAACATATTTCATGACACAGGAAACTGTTTTAAAGATAAAAATCAATTTCTTGATAAAAGTTTGTTAATGTCAAGACTCCAAATTTATTGTCTGTTGGCTAAATTTCAAAATGTGATTCGCAGCATTATGCTTGTGTTGCTTGTGTTATAACTTAAAATGTTGTTTTCTTGTGCTGTATTCATTAAGAAAGTTAGATTTATCATGGTGAAATTTCAGAAAGAAACTATTTTATACTCTTATTGTGGTATGTTTGAACACTGATTGATTGTATTGTGTTTTTCTGTTTTGGTTGTAATAGACACATAAAATGATCTTTTTGTTCCCAGACTAAGTTAACAATGTTTTACCTTAAATTACTTGGGTTGAGATCAAAGTGTTTTATTTGCAACCAAAAATGTGCTGATATCTTGCAAATGGGATTTTTTAGCATGAAATAAAAAATTATTAATAGGGGCAAATGTAAAGTTTTCATTTGAAACTTGATTTTCCCAAAGCATCTTTTGAATATGCCATCACTGCTGTTGTGCCAAGGCTGTTTTAATGTTTGTTTAGGATGTTTATTTAAGATTTTTGATTACACCACAGCCCCAGTTTGATTCAATCATTTCCTGCAAGCCACATTATAGTTTTCACTGAAAGGAAGTTGTTGTCATAGTACTTCTTCCCTTTCTTGCTTGCTAACATTTGTTCTCTTGTAGCTTACTCGAAATGCCAACCTGCAGTGCAGTTCTCATGTGCCAATGGACACTGCATTTCTGCTGAATGGCATTGTGATGGGGATGATGACTGTGGTAAGTTTTACATAATATGGGTTAGTACAAGGTATTTATTTTGTTTCTGCTAGAAATTTCTTTTTGTAAATGTTTTTTGTGTCTTCATTTTTTGGCATATTTTAGGAATTAAAACCTTTTGGAATGTGACATGACATTGTTGATAGCACTTGCAGCATTTTAACACTTTCACATCTGGTAAGTTTCAAGCATTTTGCGCCAAACTAACTGGATCACATGTGGCTTTGCGCGAGTGTAATCCTGGTGCCGAAAGCGCTAGAGAGCTGTTCAAAGGCTCAAATGACTCAGCTAGTCTTGTTAGTTTGCAATGAAAAAGAATTTTTGGTTGGGTATGTGTGGATTTTTTGTGAGTGACGTCATAAGTGGAGGGCTTTTAGGCCACCTTGGTCCACTTCACCTGTCCCTGCGACCAAACCATTAGATGGTAGTATTTCGCTGAAATTTTTATTGGAAACAAGGCTAAAATTTGAGTATTTTGATACGTTGGATGCCCTTCTAGGGTTTCGGGTTCAAACTTATGATCTAAAGTAATAAAAATAATTTAATCCACTAAAAATTAATTAATTTGTTTATTTTGGATCATAACTTTTGAACCAGAAATGCTAGAAAGTCGATCAAAGACTAAGACTCGAGCCTAGTTTCCAATGAAAACTTCAGCAAAATACTTTGGTCTAGCAGTTGGACTGTAGGCCAGGTAACATGAGCCAAAATGGCCCAAAAACTACTTCACTTACGACATCACTCACAAAAAATCCCCAAGATCTAACCAAAAATTTTTTTTTCTTTGCAGACTTGAAGACTTGCTGAATCTTTGGAGGGTTTGAACAGCTCTCTAGTGCAGTCGGTAGAGGAGCTATGGCGTTGGTAAGGCAACGGAAAAATGCCTGTTTTAGGCCAGTTTCCACGTACGTATATATTGTACACCGGCTCTCAAGGTGTTGATAAAGATTTCATAATAGATTTATGCTTTTGAAAAAAAAAATCAGCAATAGTCTCGATATCGAACTAGTTAGATGCTTGTGTTAATACACTATTTCAATGCAAGCAAATAGTATTACATTTTTTGTCTGAACTTAAAACGTTCGCTTCCAGGTTATATAAGCAGTTCATGTGATAACAGGCGTCTTGCATGTGGCTTTGTGTGGGAATAACTTCAGCACCGAAATGGCTAGATAGCTGTTCAAACACTCAAAAAAATTTGTCGGTTTTGGGTTTCAGATTTTTTGTGAGTGATGTCATAAGTGGTGTACTTCACTTTAGCCCACTTCATCTGGCCCTGGGCCCAAACCATTAGATAGTAATATTTCGCTAGAGTTTTTCTTAGAAACTAGGCTAAAAGCTAATATCCTAGTCTTGATATTTTGGATGACTTGATGTGGATTCAAAAGTTATAATCTAAAGTAAACAAAGTAATTGATTTGTGTCATTATTAGATAATGAATTTGTTTACTTTAGATACGGGTTGGCAATCTTTCCCTAGTCCTGGACCAAAAACAGACTCCCAGGTATGGTGAGACATACTAATGTTCCACCAACAATTTTGTTCATTTTGCTGTTCATGATGTTAAAAGTCAGGAATTTATGGAATTATGTTCAGATTAACTCTTGATTTTCACAGTTCATAACAAAAGCACAAAATATGACATACAGTGCATTTATAGCACAGAGCGGTTTCACATGTTTAGTTCCTTATTAGCATGCAATGGAAGAAGTTGCAGGGAGGGTAGATACATAAAATGCCAGTATAATACCACTAGGTGGGCCATACAGTTGCAATTTCTAAAGAGGCTGTGGCCCGAATGATTTTGTTTGGCAGGCCCGATCCAGCCTGCAGGGTGTAGGTTGTCGGCCCCTGCTTTTGGTCATAACTTTTGAACCAGAAACACTAGAAGGTTCAAAAGACTTGGATTCTTGCTTAGTTTCGAACAAAAACTTCAGTGAACTACTTCTGTGTGATGGTTGGGCCCTAGGCCATGTAACATGAGCCAAAATGGCCAAAACCTACATCACTTATGACGTCACTCACAAAAACACCGAAACCCAAAACCAAAATTTCTTTTTTCATTGCCGACTCAAAGACTTGGCGAGTTTTTTTAAGGGCTTGAACAGCTCTCTAGCACAAACCCCTGAGGAGCTATGCAGTTATTAAGTCATCCAAAAACTGCTGGTTTTAGCCCGATTTCAAACTACAAATATATTGTTCCCCGGCACTGAAGGTGTTCAACCTAACAACTGAATGTTGAAAAAGCACCAAGTTATATCTTTGCAGTATGGAACTACTGCTGTGCATAATTTTAGTTGAAAAATGGTTTGGTGAATGAATTGTTTAAACATTTTGTGACTTGTTCTCAAAATTGCTGCAGTGCATTTGAAAATGTGCCCCAAAATTCACAGAGCTGTGATTGAAGCATGTTCATCCTTCAGTCTTGGTTGTCACTTTCCTCGTGAATAAGTGATGTGGCATGTGATGTTTTGCATTATGATGATTAAGGTTAGACCACATGGCATGCATGATTTTGCATTGTGCATCATGAAGTCACGAGTTGAATGTAGTGGCGCTGTAGATAAAGGCGTAATATCAATAGCAGGGAATTAACATGTTCAATACCAGTGTGCAGTATATTTGTACTTCAAAATCACACGTGAGCCACATTTTCAAAATCACATGTGAGCCACTCCACTTTCCAACTCCCCAACTCGTCATGTAATTGAGCTCGAGAGCTGTTCAAAACTCCAAAATATGTAGCAAATCTTCTAGGTTAAATTTTGAAAAATTAATAGGTTTTGGATATTGTGGTTTTTCTGGGTGTTGTTATAATAAGGGTAGGAATTTTTGGCCCAGGTTACGAGGCGCTGCACACCAAGAGAAATTTGTTTGATTCAAGTTCATAGCAGAAACTTGGTTATAATATGAGTCTATTGAACTCTTGATTGGCTTTCTGGCGTTTTTGGTTAAAAGCTATGGCCTATAAACAACAAATTAATTATGAATCACCTAACAAGTTATAGATTTTTTCTCCATAACTTTTAAAACACAAATACCAGATGGCCAATGAAGATATCTAAAGACTTGTATTATAGCCTAGTTTCCACTGAAAATTTGAGGGACAAAGTTGTTTCTTGGCGCTGGCACCCAGGGCTTGGTAACCTGGGCCAGAAATGCCTAAATCTACCCCACTTATGATGTCACCTACAAAAAGCTAAGATCGAAAACTTGCCAATTAACACTTTGAGAGTTGGTGTACGATATATTCGTACTTCGATTTCTGCCTTGAAAACAGCAGTTTTCGGTTGCTTTACCAACACCCTAGCTCCTCCACCGATTGCACTATAGAGCTGTTCAAGGGCTCAAACGGATCGGCCAGTCTAGTAGATTGCACTCAAAAAATTTGGTTGGGGGGTGCAGATTTTTTGTGACTGACGTCATAAGTGAAGTAGTTTTGGGGTCATTTTGGCTCATGTTGCCTGGCCTAGGGCCCAACCGCTAGGCTAAAGTGTTTAGCTGAAGTTTTCATTGGAAACTAGGCTTGAGTCCGAGTCTTTTGAGCCTTTGATCGACTTTCTAGCGTTTCTGGTTCAAAAGTTACGATCTAAAATAAACAAATTAATCAATTATCTAATTAGCTAATTAGTCAAATATTTTTACTAACTTACGTCATAATTTTTGAACCCGAAACCCCAGCAGGTCATCCAACGCATCAAAGGACTTGGATTGTAGCCTAGTTTCCAGTAAAAACTTCAGTGAAATACCACCACCTAACGGTGGCGCCTAGGGCCAGGCAAAGTTGGCCAAGGTGGCCTAAAAGTCCTCCACTTACGACGTCACTCACAAAAAATCTGCACCCCGAAGCAAAAAATTTTTTCCGAGTGCAGACTAGAAGACTTGCCGCGTCTTTTGACGCTTCGACCAGGTCCGTAACCCGAACATGAGCGGAGATATTCCTGCGCAAAGCCACATGCATTTAGGCGTTTTTTCCCAAAGATCCCCGAAAGCAGCCAGATGCCAAAGAGTTAAAAAAATCTAAACTAGAAGGCTTCCTACTGTACATCTTTAAGGGATTTGAATAGCTCTCTACCTCAATCAGCTCGTGCGTTATGGTGGTTCAAAATCTTTGTATCATTGTCAAACATTAAAAATTGAAAAATATGAAAATTTATGAATTGCAGAAAACATTAATAGAAGAAAAATTATTATTGCTACTAAAATTGGCCTTGTCAAATTTTTTTGCCAAAAAATTGCCATAAACTGCACAAGTGTTTGCCATATTTTTTGCCAAGCATCTGGCAACCAGGGTTATTGAGTCAAAGGTCAAATATCCGACTCCGATATCCAACTCCCGACTCTGCCTTTTCCAAAATTTTCCGACTCTGTTGTTACGAATGCGACTACGACTCCACCCAAAATCCTTTGACTCCGTACGATACCGACTCTGCTGGCAACCCTGACCTGAATGAGAGTTGTGCAGAAACAGCATGATTGATGTTTTCATAGACTGTATCGTTACATGTGACATGCTTTAAAATGCATTGTCTGCTGCAATGCATTGTTCTGGTGTAATTCTCTGAAAATATTAATTATTTTTATATTAAAATGTCACCAATAATGTTGAAATATTTTTTGTTGTTAGTATAAGTTTTGTATTGGGGAATATGACTTACCTGTTAGTGAGTTATCATTGTTAATTTGGCACATTAAGTTCAGTAACACTGAAAATAATGCAAGCGTATGGAATAGCCAGTTTCATGTTGTATTGAGCAATTTTCCATTTCAGGCATGTTGTAATAGTTCGTAATATGTATAGGTGATATGTCAGATGAATTGAGCTGCAATAGTGATTATGCAAAACCAACATGTGTGGCTCCAGAAAAATTTTTGTGCAGCAACAATGGCAGCGTTTTTAGTGAACAGTGCATCACACGGAAATGGAGGTGTGATGATGATGTGGACTGCGCAGATGGGAGTGATGAGCAAAACTGCAGTGGTATGTAAAGCAATATGCTTCACTCTTTACTTCAGTTATTGATTGTTAATGATGTAACCGGTCCTTTTAACCAAGTTGTGTTTTGAAATGTTTTTTGTCGTGTTCAGTGAATTCTGAATGTGCAAGCATAATGTTTTTTTAGTAATTGTAACCTGACATAATGCAATACTTTCATTTGATAACACATGCCATTGGTTGGGTAGTTCTTCAAATTACAACAAAATTAACAAAATTACAACAAAATTATGATTCAAACTTGCACATCTCTATTCAAGTATGTACTTTCCACGATGGGTGTAAGCAAGGAATCGATCAGCAAATTTTTAATAGGAAATCGATTTCACGTAAAATTACGCATCCTCAGTCCTGAAAATTGCAAGCAAAGCTT
>Ga0210059_1007377_pt1 | contig 17474 bp, 12 predicted proteins | sample Ectturendosymbi2_FD_188042 | JGI IMG/M metagenome (GOLD analysis project Ga0210059, IMG submission 188042) | Ecteinascidia turbinata endosymbiont from Florida, USA - Sample 2 (SPAdes) (version 2) | ecosystem: Host-associated > Tunicates > Ascidians > Unclassified | place: Key West, Florida...
ATGCAGATAAACTTTGCTTTCTGCATGACAATCTTAAACTGTTGATGTGGAACTACTGAGAATTGACAAATCAGTTGAGGTATTTCATTTCATACCAATGCCAGTACTTCAGTTGCAGTAACTAATGCAACTAGTTTGCTTTTCTAAGGAAATGCAGTTATTTAATGTTACATTACATCAAAATACCAAACTTGGTTTAAGACTTTGCTTGACTTTTCATATTGAAAACCCACTGAGTTGCAGAAGAGTCTGAAAGGTTGATTTGTGAAATATATACAAAAACAAAATTTTACAAGATTTATGTAGTACAGTAACCATTAACAAACATACTATCAAAGACCAAAAAAGTTACTGCTGTTTTGGAAATATTTTCATTTTTAGCAATGGTTAATTGAATACACTTTACAGTGTTGTATTAATTTTAACCTTCTTAACTTGGTGCTCCATTTTGTACTTCCTTTTCATTGTTCAGCATCTTTCAACTTTCAAACACTGTTTTTGCTTTCTCGGGTTTAAACACCGTAGGCAGTTCTCTTACATTAAGTGTTCTGTTCTTATTGCTTTGTTATTTTAACATTCTTTTTTTATTCATGGCACTGTGTTTATTCATTGTAAGCAGTGTATACTATGCTAACAAGTGAGGCTAATCAAGTATCGAAATTGCTGCAATTTCAAAAATTCTAGCTTATAAATCCTGATTTTCAAGGTTTTGAAAAAAAGGTAAGGCATAAAATACATCATATGTTTGATAATGAAGCACTAAACAAGATTTAAAAATTTGGAAGTATCGGTATCGGCCGATATATCGGCCCATGAATGGCCGATGTATCGGTATCGGCCTCAAAAAAGCCATATCGGTCGATCTCTAGTTGTGAAGGAAGGTACCAAAATAGGTAAATAAGGCTACATGTGTGGTATAAAAGAGGTCAAACAAATGGCGAGCCGAAGAGAGAAAAATCAATGAACAATGCAAAGGTATACAAGGCATTTTTCAGGTATCCAGAGAGTTAAAACTGTGTTGTTCTGCAAAAGTCACAGCCGAAGAGTCGTGGAATGTGGCTTATTTATGATGGCAAGGAACACACTATAGTGCCGCTACACGGCCATTTGGTGGCTGTTACCTGCTAGATCCAAGCACCTCGGTGCGCTGACCATCTCGTGGAAAATTTGCTTGCTTTTAACCAAGATAGTGTTGAGTGTCGATGGCGTTAAGTCGCCACATACAGTAAATACTGTACCATAGTTTGCACATTCCAGGTATTGATGCAGCGGGAATGTTTATTTTTTTGTCAGCATTTGTGAAACTTTTGTTTGTTCATTGACCGAAATACTTCTTAAATGACCGAGAAAAATGAAGTAAATTCGGTCATAATGTAATTTTCAATACTACAAAAATGTCCCAATACGAGAAAATGACAAAAATTTTCAGTTATTTCGGACAAATGACCGAAATATCTCAGTGAAAAAAAAAGCAGTTGCGAAACAAGGCAAACAGTGGATTTTTCCAGAGATATCCAAAAATATTTTTCCAGGGAAGCCAGTGGTGGTGAAATTTCAATTTCATTTTTCCCTCTCAAAACTAAGAAAACAACTAAAAACGTAAAAGGAACATGTCAAATTTCCAAATCCAGGAAGGGCCCCCTCTCTTCCGATGCCCATGCCTCGATTTGTTTTTTGTCTTGTTTAAAGCAAAGTGCTTGTTGTTGGTTATTTTTTGTCCAGTTGCGGTAGCCTTCGTATTTAAGCTTTTTTCTTTCTTTGGTGAGAGTTCACAGGTAGAGGAATGTTGCAGCCCAAACCTATGGGTCATCTTTCTGGTCACATTTTTGGGGGTGAAGTCTTTCTTACCAATTTGATGCCTTTGCTATCATGTCCAAAGAAATGTTTGAGCGCATCGCTTTCTTTAAGTCGATTCAGGCTGGTGAGGTAATCTTTCCATTTGAGGGCTTTTTTTTTATTGAAAACAACGCAATCAAAGCCGCAAGTTTATTGCTGCGTAATGTGTTAAAGGCTTTCGAAAGCGTGAAAGCTAATCCCGCGCCAAACGAAAATCTCTCTGAAGCTGCACACGTGGCAGATACGAAGAGATTCTTAAACGCTAACAGCTGCAGCAAAGTCCAGCTTTCAGTATTGTAGTGTCACCTGCTTAGCGCGTCAGCATTTTAGTTTGAACCTTCATCTTCAGATAACTTGTTCATAACATGCAGTGCGGACGAGTGAGCAACAAACAAAGAAAAGGGCGATTTCAATCAAGGCCACCTGGAGAAACTGCACGGTAGCCTCGGTTTAATGCGGCATTGCGCTCGCCATTTTCTTCGATTTTGTCACTTGCCCGCATCTCGTGTTATCAGCAATGAACAGAACAAGCTGAACAACAAAATGGTTACGGTCTATGAACGTGTCATACACACTTGACGCACACACAACATATTCATTGCTAACGGCCTACTGAAAGACAAAAAAGGAAATCCCTATGAGACACGTCGGTAGGCACTTTTGTCAGAGAATCAAGAAGAGGAAAGTAAATTGTCCTCAGTGTTTGGCCAAATCTGTTTATCAAGTTTTTCAGGGAATGACTACAAAATGGTCATTGGAACCGATTGGCAAGTCACGCTAAAGTTTCAAAATTAAATTTAAAATTACAAATCTAAAAAACTCAGAATCAATCACCAACTTACAAAATTAGGCCAAAATCAGATTTTTATACTATGTTTGAAATAGGGGATCAATTGCAAACGTGGACTCTGGTTCTTCTATTCTTTTTGTTTCGAGATCATTGTCCTTGTTTTTTTTCTTCCAGCACTGCTTCTGTACAGAAACCTGCCGAACACAAGGAAGTTTGTAGTTAAGGCTGCTCACGCAAGTCTGCTTCTTCTCAGCTTGGTGTGTGCCTCTGTAGGTAAGCCTATAAACCGCCGTAACAATATCAGCGCACGTATGTGGGTTTTTCTGAAAATTAACCGCAGGCACTTTGTGATTTCTTGTGAAGCTGTTCGTTTCAGAGCAAGGCTTTCCAGCTGTGTTTCATAAACTAGCTGCTGCAGAATACTTATTGTCTCCGAAAGGAATCATTTGGTAACGGTAATGAATTCACGAAGTCAAACGTGTTGAAGCCTTGCGCGGCAAAAAGTTATTTCTGTTGTCAAAGCCTCGCTAGAATGAGATGATTTTCGCGACATTGTTGTACGGACAATGCCTGCGGGTGACTTTAAAATCTTTGGAAAATACTTGTAACATGTAGGGTCCTTCGGTTTGGTCTAACAGTTTGGTTCCACAAAGCTGTTTTTGTCCGAAATCCTTAAAAGCTGTGCTCGCAACCGACTGTTGAGTGGTCGCCAACAGTGACCAAAAGTGAGTGGCAGTCGACTTCGCCCCAACTGTCAAACGAGACTCGTAAAAATAACGACCGTTATGTTTACAGGGCTGGATGCTGTGCTGCAGTTCCACTACCACAAGAAAATTCCAAACCTTTACAGTATCCACAGCTGGTGTGGTTTGGCCACATTTATGCTATTCGTAATGCAGGTTGGTACTATAATCTTATACCATTGAACCCACTGGGTTTTTATACCAAGATTTCTATACCCACAAGCAGGGTGTTTCAAAGGTGTGACCTTGCTGACCGCAAAGATGTTTTGAGAGACCGTAATCACTTTATTTGTTTACGGAGGTGGTCGTAAAACAAGTTTTTAGTGAATTTTAATGGTGGTAATGAAGCAAGTTCCTGCCGTATTTTGAGAGACCGTTGGTTAAGGTCTTGTTTCATAAAGTAGCATTTACAAAGTCCCAATACTGTGCATTGCCACAAACCTGTGCTTTAATAGTGTTTGTGTTGTTGTTCTGATATGAAAATTGTGTTCATGCTGGAACCAAAAGTTTTATAGTAGGATTCTGGATTCGATTTAGCCCATTCCGAAATTCTGGAACAGTGGCAAATTACGCAAGACATGACCTTCCCTGAAATACGCAAAAGCACCAAAGTAGTCGAGTTGAAATTCGTGGGACAGCTTGTGCACATGCTTTGGAAACTGGGTTTGTTTTTAAGTAACGTATTTTTCGTAATAGTATCCAAGGTCGTAGTATCGTGGTTTCGGATTGCAATGACATTTCTAACTCTCGTTTTGTTGTCAAGCAGTCTGTAACCCATTACCTTTGACTAAACAGTTTAAGCAAGGATTTATTTGACCTTGATGCGGTTTGTTCGTTACCAACTATCTGGCTACTTGGTGGGTTTGCAAAGTCACAATAATTTAGAAAAACTACACAACTCTGGGTACCCGTGAAATGGCGAAAGTAATTGATTGGCTAACTGCAAACCAGATATCTAAGACGAAATGTTATGTTAATCACTTATAAACATACTCCCAGAGATGCCCTCAAATGTAAACGACAATCGTATTCAAAGATTTGAGTTACAAGTACCTTGGTGTAATTGTAGACGAGAAACTGGCAGGGAAAGAGAATTGTGAACGGTTGTGTTACAGTGCATCCAAATTATGTTGGTGTAGCATAAGTTAAGCATTCTGTGAGTGACCAAACGTTTCGCATATTGTATCATAGCCTAAAAAATTCACGTGTGCAATACGTAATTACTGCATGGCGAACACCAACTTCATGTCATCTACAGCCAAAATCGGTTACTTTAAATCGAATGATTTTTTTAACACATTGGAATTGCGACTGTTAAAGTTGCTAAAACGCAAGAAGTTCTGCAATTGAAAGATACTCTTGAAGTGGGCAAGCCCATGCGTAAATACAACAAATCACAGCTACCGGTTACACTGTGCAATTATTTCAAGCTCATCACCAATGTTCATCCCTATAATGCTAGGCAAACTAAAACTGGGCAATTCGCATTACCGAAAGAAGCTTCAAGCTCAGGTTTGAAAATGTTGAAGTATAGTGCAATAAAAATCTTGTCACAAATTCCATTACAAATAAAAATAAACCGTGTTTGGAAACACTTACAGCCAGTACAACATAATATGTTACACTACTCAGATACTAGAAACATTGTTGATATTCTTCCTTTTTTGCTTGTGTGCATTAACCACGTGCATTGATTTTACACTGCTGTTACTAAGTAAGTAGTTTCATGAAGTATTGCTGTAATCTCTTACTTAATTTGCTTTTATTGGGTTCGTTGCAAATCGCTCGTGTTTTCTGCCTTAGACTCTGGTACAATGCAGTGGAATGCCTTTAGTCTCCAGTCGCATTGCGATCATAGCAAATCGTGTATGTACCGAGCAGTAAAGGAATTTCCGTTCCTATGCATGAGTCATCACATCGACTGAAAAATCTATTTCCTGAACAAACGATTGGACTCATCGTTCTCAGCTTGCTTAAATTTTGTATCACACATTTCAAAACCGCGCTAGTCCGAAATTGTCGTGACGCATTTCGTCTTCAAATATCACGATGTGTTTACAGTACATGTGAAACCTACAAAGCTTTTTATGTGGCAGAGTTACACTAATTTCTCATGGCGGCTTGAAGTTGCGTGCAACTTATTTGATTCCAAGAGCAGCATAAACGCATTGCGACTATAAAACCTTATACGCAGAGCAACAAACTTTTACTCACTATTATTACCAACTGTTCTCAGTAAGTAGTTTCTCGTTGGGGAGGTCTGTAGCCCAAATGAGCCCTGGTCCCTCACAGCCTCTCACCCCGCCCATACAGTCTACGAATCGGACTGCTTGGAGCTAATCACGACACTGTGCAGCGGTACTAAACATCATTGCAACGTTGTTGGGCGCCAACGTTCTAGTGCCACATCTATGCTTGTGTTCCTTCAAAGTAGCCGTGTTTGCGCCATCTATGTGTATACTTCTTTTATTACCGCCACATACTTAAGCTCACGTTTTACATGTATCTGTGAGCTCCTTGTTAATGTCATGTGTGCCTAATTCTAGTCCGTTGCGTGTAGACGTTAAACAATAAACAGTAGTTGTTAGAAAGAGACCAACATCCTATGGGTTTGTTACGCTTTGGTTCGCGTCATCAGGTCTGAAAAAGCATCTGCGCTGCTGCCGCCTTTGTTTAATGCAGGGTTTACTTCACTAAACGCAGGCATCGACGTTGAGGTGTCGTTTAAGAACTAGAGTTGTAACAAATTGCGGTGCCATGAACGTGAGCTTTCAATCGTGTTTCTGTTGAATAGAATGTTTACAAGATTTTTATCGTGGTTTACTATTGAAGACGTTCAAATATGCCATATTTAACTCAATTTCCGTATTTTCGTTCTAAAAAATTTCAGTTTGACTTGAGGAGCGATGACACTTCAGCAGCATGGTCGAACATCACTGGCGTTTGTTACGTTGTGTTTCGCGTCTATCAGGCCTGATTAGCCTCTGCGTTACCACAATCCCAACATTTAATTGTTGCAGTGGATCTGCGGCTTCGTTTGTTTCGTGGTTCCCGGTCCAAGCCCCGCATTCAAAGCCTGGTATCTTTCGTCCCATCGATTGTGGGGAGGATTTATTCTGGTTCTGGTTGCCGTGACGTGTATATCCGGTATCAACGAGAAGCTGGGCTTTGAGTGAGTTAGTTTCCGTTGCTGACTCTGTTGAGTTTTATGCCAGTTACCTCATTTTAAAGAAAAAGGATGTAACTGAAAAAAACATCGAAACTTGTAGTGTACTTTGTCAATTGCTCGTGCTTTAGCTAAATTTTTCATAAATTTTTTGAAGCGAGAGATCATCCCAAACTCATTTTTTACCTCCCATTAATGTATCAAGTTAAATCTCCTCTAAAAACTGAGAGGTTTAAGAAACACTTGCTTTTAAATCAACTGCTCACACACATCAATTATGTACACTGCATGAAACACCGTCAGTTGTTAATCTTGTCCTTTCTTCGGTAGCATCGAGTGAGATGCCCTTGTGCGTACGTGGTTTAGTTGTAGTTAAATCCATCCGCTCACGAAATCCTTTGTTTTTAGCAAAATACACCCATACAAGACTAAACCAGCGGTTGCCATGGTTGCCAACTCATGCGGATTGCTCATCCTTGCCTTCGTTCTGACTGTCTTGTTGGTGATACGCAACCCTGACTGGAGGAGGCAGGAGATGGAAGTCGTTTATGAAGTGCAAGAAGACTAAACCGACATTTATTCTCTCGTTTGTTGATCTTGCCAAGTAACTTGTTTATATTGCCGATTAATTTGTTTATATTGCCGACTCATTTTCTTTATATTGCCGATTCATTTGTTGGTATTGCCGATTCGCGCATTTTCACTTTTGTGTTTTATACTTTTGATTGTTTGAGAAGTGGGAGGAGCTTTTGTTTTTGCTGTAATTACTTTATGCTGAGCTGATTTTTTGCTATATGTCATCGATATGTGAAAAACCAGTCACTGTCACTGACAACTTGCTCGAACTGAACCCATCTTCATCAAACAACAGTCGTGTCTTTCTTTTTGGTGGATTCCGATCAATTTTCACGTTGTCGTTACGTTCCTGCCATCCTTTCATCATCAACGTCTGACATTTTCTGCAACGAAGTCGTAGTGAACTGTATAACTTACTAAGAGCATCATGCTCGTAATCCGACATGACCAGCAGCTTAACATGCACAGCTTAAGTTCAAGCTGACTGTTTGTTGAGTATACACTACGTCACTGCTTCATGCGGTGGATTAATTAAAATACAGGCATGTGCCTCTTGCAAAAGTAGATGTGCTTGTTGTGAAGCCATCTTCCGTTTCTGATAAATCGTAACCTTACGTAAAACGAGAAGTGTCTTACACAAAACTTTAAGGGTATATGGAATTTACTATTACGTTACCGTGTGTTCTTTACAGTATTGCGTTACCGTGTCCATGACAACGACGTGAAATGTGCTATTGCAATAGTATACGGATGTGTTATCGTGTATTCATGAGTTTGAAATTGCGTGTACTTTTCAATATATGTACCATTTAATTTCTTTACTAAAGCAAGGAACGAGGCTTATCGCCACGATCAATTTATTAAGTCATAAAAGCACGTGCCAGTAACGGGATCCTTGGAAATGTTGCGCCATTTCTATCTATTCCTCTGTAATATAAAAGTGACCGTAATTCTATAGCAAAGCGTGCTTTTCCTTGAAAGGTGTGCAAATTCAGAAGTTCATACACCAGCCACGCATGCATATTTTGTGATGATGTCATCGTGGCGTTGTGCTTTTCTTGGTACTATGCTCGTTCGCGCGCTGACATGATCTTGATGTATGTATCCTCGGCTTGCTTGAATTCTACCTTATCATGGTGTGCTGAAACTTGTAAAGAATAAACTTATTTGCCAAAGCAACGCAGTTTGTGCGTGGTGCCATGAGTAATGTTGAAATTGTGATTGCGAAGAATATCCAACTGTTCTGGCATTGACATCAACATGATCAGTGCGTTCACATAGATAAATATCGTTAATTTTATCAATGGTAACATAATTAAAGATAGATTGAGGAAATTTTTTATCTCGGAAGTGTGTATCAAGCTGGTAGAACTACTTCGTGAGTATCGATTGATACTTTTCGCTTTAATTGATACACAAGAAGTTCTCAATTTAAAAAACGCTGTTGACCCCTGCTTCTAGCGCATAAGCAAAAGGCGATGCGCATTAATTACCCTTACCCTTAAAGTCAACTATCTTGTCGGGTTAGGGTTGACCTTTTCATCAGTTCAACTCCATGGTTCTCTGTACTCGATGACGAAACGTTTATAGGAACTGCCACAGTTCTGTACGCGTACCTATTTCGGACGTTTTTGCGCTCGTCCTCATTTCCGACATTTCATGCCACGCTATGCATTACTGTACATGTGCCAAAATGCCATCAAACGAACTAAGTCGGTTAAAAGAAGTTGGCTGCTTGCATCACCATGCCTTGCTCAAGCATCACAGGTTTTCTGTTCTGTTATCTCATAAGCAAATAATTCCGGTTGAAAACTAATATATCACCGTGTACGGCAGGTATTTTTCCGCCATTTCCGTTCAGCACGACCAGACGTCCTTCACCCGCTGTGACAACGATCTGCAGTGTGTGCATAATCATGCCAGAGCGTGTTATGCGTAAAGTGCTGTCTACTATAAAAACCACTTCATGTTCTTCGCACGTTGGATCATGTTTAGTGCAAATTTGCTGTTTTTCATGATCAAGGTCAGGGTCGCAACCAGCTAATAATTGCGGGGGGGGGGGAAAGTAATTGTAACTTGTTGCACTGTTTTCGGACGGGGGCAAAATGGCTGTAACTTCTTGCTCCTGAAAACTAAACATGGTTTTTAAAATTTCTGGTGGTGGCAATTGCCCGATTGCCCACCGCCTGGTTGCGGGCCTGATCGAGTTCTACCAAACATCTAGTAACTTGCAATAACGTGGGAAGGAGAATTTGGCTGAGAAAAAGCTGGGAAGTCTAAGAATAATCGCTTTTTGGTTTACTTTCGGATTGGAATAATGAACCTGCTGTTACTGGCCGTCAAGTCATTGTATTCCTGCTCAGAAGCTGTGTCCGTATTGGCGGAGTTAAGTCACGCGTTCACCGTTGGTGTTGGGCACCGACATGGTTGTGTGCTGTCGCCACTGCTCTTCATAGTCTATACGAATTGGATAGACAGTAACAGCTGAGTCAACGAGGGTGTCACTGCTGAAAGCTGCAGGATCAACCGTTTGCTTTTTACGGATTTGGTATTGCTTGCATCCTCTGAAATTCACGAGTGAGGGAAGGCGAATTAGGAGATTGACAAACAGATCGGTAAAACAAACGTAGTGCTGCATGCGCTTTATCGCTCTGTGGTCACAAAATTTCAAACACCGCAAAATCGGTCTTTGTTCTTCATCTACGGTCATGAATATTTGCTCATGACCGAAGGAGTGCTGTATTATGTACAAACGGCAAAGACGAAATTTTGCGAAGAGATCACGGCGTAGCACTTAGCGATGAAGTAGGCAGCTGTGATATTCAGGGCCTATGAGAGGGGGATCCAGCAAGTGCATTGTTCCGGGGCCCGACAGTTACGAAGAGGCCGAGACTGAAGGAACATTTGAGTGCTTGTTACTAACAAACTCGGAATAATGTAGGAAAATTAATCCCAGTGACAAAACTGGTTTGGCCTGAAGGGTTTGGCAAGCTAGTGTGGTGTATTTAATGTGAATTGCTGGCAGTGCATTTTCCTGATATGATGCATCGATAATAATCATTAGCAGTAATTATTTTTGTTGAACTTCAATGTTTGTCGAATTTAAGACATTCACGATTACTGTCCCAGTCTGTCCATTGAACTAAATTTTCCTTTACGTCTTTCATTTTCAAAAAAGTTCAAGCAAATTTTTAATAAAAACTCTCTCAAGTAAACCAAGAGTTTCAAACGAAGAGATACTTCAAGTGAAATTTGAATGGAAACATGCCAGTTCACAATAAATCTTAAATCTTACCTAACAACAGTAGCCCTCGAACGTTGCGCATATGTGTAAGATAACTACAAAGTTTAAAATTAACAAGTAACTGCAGTGCAGGGTAGCGCCCCGCGGCGGTGTGGCGTGCATTTTGCTGAATGTTTGAACTTGTGCCGCAAGCAGGATCAAGGCTCTAATCGAATGTGAGTTTAGGATTTAGCGGACATAACCAGAAATCTAAGGATTTCGAAACCATGCAGGAGAAACTAAGCACTTGCGGTGTTTCGACAGAATGTTTTAAAGCAATGGTCGTCGGCCTGCGGCCTTTGTGGCTATTCACTGCGTTGTGGCTCGCGGTCAAAATAGAAGCAATAGTCTGTTGACAAAATATTTCGTTCTGTCCCTTCATTCTTGTTATAATAAGTAAACTCATTCCAAGGATAGAGTTACTCAATGAGGTCGCAGTCTGATTTCACTAGCAGCGTATTATTCAACCTCGATCGACTCCATTCATTCTGAGACTGCGGCATTTTTTCTAATTTCTTCCCTGATAAGATTTTACTATGAACATTTAAAAGTCATATTTAAAAATGTCATATTTATTGTCACATTGCTTGAATACAGGTATGTTTCAACATGATGTTTCATAATGATCAATAAATAAGCACGTCTTGGTGAAGTTTGATGCACATTAATTAGCCTCAAGTTTTATTTATTAAAAATTGATTTTGCAAGTCTTAGGGGCCCTAAATGGGTTTTGTTCCGTCTAAAAAGATTTCTCTTGGAGGCCCTGGTAATATTCGTAAAGCCCTGAATGTCGAGCCACTTTCCGAATACAGAGATCTCAGTTACGAGCAGTGGTGTAAGAGCTGGGGGTGCAGAGGATTCTAGCGCATCCCAAAAGTTTTAATTTGTCAAACATTCGGGCAAAATCTCAAACTTCGGGCAAAGAAGCTTCGACATATTTTAACAATATTATTGAAATTGTTCTTGCGTGTTATTGAGTATTTTAGTTTGTTTTTCTACTTCATGTTTAAATTTGTGAGAGTTGATGAGTAACTGACTCACTTGCAAGATTAAGCAAATGAGGCATTTCACTTAGGTGCTTCATTGTAGGCTACACTGAGGGAATCAAGTATACTGCAGGACACCTACGTCACATTAGTAGAGCCAATGCCAGGCAAGTACAGAAAAGCTTTCGTTTTTAATTTTAACAACAGTGAGGAAAACATATTGTACCAACAGCTACAGAAAATTTGTAGGGAGAAAATTTGTCACATAAACATTTTTCGGGAAATTTGGGGAAAATCGGGCAAAATATCCTTTGCACACCACAAAAATTGTCTTCTCTTACAGACACACGGTGCCGGATATTTCCGCAGTTACAAACGTAGGGTTGAGTTGCTGTGTTTTGCTCCGGTCTCCTAACTTGGAGCGCTGATGCTTTATGTTCATTACAGTGACACGTTGTACAACAACGAGTAAGGAGAGTGCGTGTAGAATAATCTGCATGTTGTGTCAACAAACTTCGCCAAGACGTTGGTTTGGAAACGTGAATATGAGGTCATATTGTGACGTCACAAACAGTGTATAACCAGCAACGATGCATGACCACCATACGCCACTGCTCATTATTAGAATTTGATAGGGGGCACACAATGAAGCAGTCGCCCCGGGCATCACCAGACCTCTGCACTCCACTGGCTGCGTTGCAGCTTTTATAGTAATAACTGATTGCAGGGAAAATCAATCTCATTGACTTCATAAAGCAGACAAGAGAAGTCAGACAGGTATGACTGTTGCATCATTGCAGGGGCGGATCCAGCCAGTAATGTTAGGGGGGCGATTTCAGTAACATTTGGTAGACAAGTCTCGTCACGGGATCACTACTGTGAGATAGATGAAGCATACTTCACAACACTGCTGTGACAAAACAATGGACGGCAAAATGGCTTTACATCGCGAATGCTGTTTTCGGAATTGTACAAAATCATGGTGAACAAAGTTACTTTCTTACAGTAGGTGTTAGGGGGGCACCCCCCTCTGGATCCGCCCCTGTATCACTGAGACTTGTAGGTTATATGTTGAGAAGAAAGCGACATAGAGAGTTGCTATCTCAGTTTCTCTGACCGCAGTGCTAGTACGTAAGGTGACATTTGAAGAACAGATTTTTTATTTTTAGAAAAAATTAATAATATGGAAAAAAACAGTCGTTCTGGCCACCTTTCAAGTTATATGTCATGGGGTATTCTTCAAAAACTAAGCAAGTCTTTCAGATTGAGCTTACAAAAATATGGAATGACATCAAAACTGCTTGCGATTTTCGTAAAAGTGTAGAATAATTCAAGAACCAACTTAAATTACTGCCGTGAAAAGCAAGGATGTTGTTGTTCAAGATTTGGTGAAAACAAATTTTTTCTGTGCGAAAATAGAAGTGCAAAGTATCTCAACTCTGTTCAGCGAAGGATAATGATTGTGTAGGCCTACTGGCAGAGGTGAATTTTCATTTTCGGGGCCCTAAGCTATTTTAAATTGGGGGCCCTTCTGGAAGGTTCGCGACGACTGATGTCATACAAATTAGCTCTACACGTGCTCGTTACATTCGCTGAAAAAGTTGTTCCAATTCATAAACATATTACTTTATTCTCAATTCCGTCGATATCAGGAATAAAAACAGTGACAGTGACACTAACGAAAAGGCAACGGCGGAGTTATACGACCACACTCCCATTACATATTTATTGAGTACAGCACTGGCCTCGTGTAATCTGAAAAAATGGATTTTGTTCCACAAATTATAAGTTACAATAACCAATTCTCAACGCAATGAAAAGAGAATGCCCATCGCCATTCACCTCATTTCTTCGCGCTCATTCTTCTCTGTACCATAGACCAGGGTTGGGCAAATAGCAGCCCGCGGACCATGTGGTCCGCCACAGCGTTTTCAGTGGCCCGCGGAAGCATTCAGGAAATTTTTCAAATCTGAAATATCCTCAGGCTTGTCCATGGGAATGTCATTCCTATGGGAATCCCATGGGAAACGTCCCATGGGATGGGGTGAGATGGGACAGGCATAAATTGCTATGGGATGGGACAGATAAATATGTCTCATGGACAACCCTGAAAATCCTCCAACTCGCCACAGTAAACGTTGGTGTTGAGGCTAACTTGAACTGAGACTTGCTTCAAACTATACGCAGCCTTCTCAAAGTCGCCTCCGAGACAACTTAATTGCCCACTTCTGGTATAGAGCAATGGTGGGCAAACTGCGGCTCGCCAAAATATTTTGTGTGGCTCTTCTAGCTGAACAGCAATAGTTCAAATTAACAGCGAGTTGTTGCCTCATATCTAATGTTTGTTTCATTTATCAACGTATTTACACGAATTCGTAAGATTACGGTTAATTGCCAAGGACTCTATACGCGATTTGTTGCAGGTCGTTTTATGTAAAACCTGAATTGTTTGTTGAACTGTATTTGACACTACAAACTGATTTTGCGGCTGTTGTTTTTGGTTTTCTACCAATGACTCTTCTTTTATTGAACAAATTTGTCCACCCCTGCTATGGAGATCTTTTGTTGGCGGCATAGTAAAAAATGTGCGTTGAACCAAAACAAAAAGACAAATATAATTTCTTACAGAAATGCTGGAAATTGTCCTTACTCCCAAAATTTTGGGGCCCCATGAAATCGGGGGCCCTAGGCCTTTTAACCTAATGGTAAATCCGCGCCTGCCTACTGGATTTGTTTGGAAATTGGAACTTTGACAACACTTCGTTCTTACGATTTTTGGTTTATTTCAGCATTTCGTTGCAAATTGTTAACATTTTGTATGATTAATTACATTTTAAAACTTTAAGAAGTGCTTTCTCGGTTTGCAACTATGATTTGACACATTTGCGTGTTTATTAGAGAAGATAGTTTTGGGCAAACGCATCTGTTCGCCAGCTTAACATTTCAGCAATGTGAGCACTTTTTACCCATGCAGCATCACTACTTGTATATGTATTATACTGTTTGTACGCAATGTATCTCCGTGAACGTCGCGACCCGATATTTCTATATCTATAAGCAGGTTTTTTGTAAGGTTTGACCTTGCTGACGGCAAAGATATTTTGGGAGATGGCAACCATTTTATTTGTGTACCGAGATTGTCGTAAAGCAGGTTTTTAGTGTATTTTAGTGGTGATAATAAAGCAAATTTCGAGTGTATGGTAATGGTAATAAAGCAAATTTCGAGACTGTTTCGGTCTCTCAAACACTACCCACAAGCTATGAACAACGATTCCTGTCAATATTTTCGATTTCTTGGACAAAACGTTCAGTTTCAAATTTTCCGTATTTTCTATACGTACAATGCTTGGTACAAATATCGATTCGTTTTTTCCTGTGGCCTGATGATTTTAAGCGATGATTATGAAACCGAAATATGGTACTTTACAATTTAATACATGAATTTATCGTTTCATCGCAAATGTGTGAATTCAGCTACTTGCGTGAAATCTGCTACTTGATGAATTGCCGAGTTTCCGAATTTCCAAAGCACTAATAGAAGAAATTTGAGACATTAATCAGTCATTCGTATAACGTGTTTGGCGTGCATTGCAGAAGTTAGTTCAGTCTGCTCACTTGTACTTCCTCTTTAATGGCCAGGAATGAATTCTCTGAGCTCGCAATCAATAGATGCAAATGACATCCGTAACTTCATATTTTAACCACTGATTGTTCACTCCCTACTCTCTTACCACAGCTATAAACCGTAACATGAAACTTAGTGTAGGAGGTTGTCAGCGGTACATTAAACCACTGCTCAGGAATCCAGGGTGGTCCACTTTGATGATTTTATATAGTTAGAAAACTTTTAGAAACCTGTGCTTCCATACTTTTCTGATTTTCAGAGACAAGTGGAATGGTGCCAGAGTTATTTTACAAAAATGTCCCTGAAAGCCTTTGTATAGAATATTGGGGTACCATACCACCCATGGTTACCAGATGTGTAGCAAATTTTGTGCACCTTAACATTTCAATGTGATTCTAAGTGCAAAACGTGTTTGGTCAAAATTGACCTCGGAAACCTTACATGTGAAGAGTCTTCCCGGAGCTAAAGCCAAGCCCTTCTAAATAGACTGTTTTCGTTTTTAGAGGCCTTGCTGAAACGCTCATGTCGTTTTCTACGCACAAATAAAAATTTCCCTCTGAAAAAACCTTTTTGGGGCTACAGTGCATAAAATTTGTATGCTATGTATGTTTTGCTGTGCAAATAAGATTTTGTTGTAAAAGTGATTGAAAATGGACGTCGGGACACAGGTGCTGGAGGCAAATTTTTGGGGGTTCGAAGGAATTTTGCCCGGATTCTCCCAAACTTGCCCGAGAAATACGTGACCTACAAAAAAAAGCTCTTCTTTTCAATTCAGGCGCGATGTGAAAAAGCTGTTCATGTCAATTCGGGCGCCATTACTTTCAAATCAAAGCATGTTGGGCGCCATTTTTGCTCAGATTTTCTGGGAGTTTTAGACGGTTCTTAATGATTTTGCCCGGATTTTAGATGATTTTGCCTGGATTTTCGCCAAATCAAAACTTTTGGGTGTGCGGTTGCACCCCCTGCACCCCCGCCTCGTACACTAGTGCGTTGGGAAGTCAAAAACAGTTTGATCTGGAAATAACAGATGTCATATGTCCTATGAAAACGTAATCAAATTTAGGGTTGCGTTTCACCCATAATTTCCCGACTCGTATAGCATTTTAAGGTTTCCTGAGCTGGTTTTTAAATTAGGATAAACTTCATTGCTTTGTTTCGAGAGCATCGAATGTGTTAGTTGTACGTGAATGCTTGACAACTCTTATGGAACAAAATTGCATGTGGTGCGCACTCGTATCAGAAATGTTCCATAGCCTTTTATTCACTGTCACAGGCACCAATTTTTCGGTGCCATCTTTCAATTTATCGATATTCTGACATTGGTTATGGAACGAAATCCTTTCTCAGCAAAGAATCAAACACTTTAAGATCCTACAGAGTATATATTTCGCCTACGAAGTAGGCATCATCAGCTCTTATTCAAATACATTAGTAGTTCGTTTGAAAATTAAACTTTGACAACACTTCAACGGTTTTTAGGGCTTTTCATCTTAGTTGGAGGTCTTCGCTATGAAACCGATACATCATGCTCGTTTTTTGCACCTTCTGGTCACTCCATTAATTTATGAAGTGACTGCGAAAAAGTGGTGCTTGTAAACGTTATCGTGTTATCCTAATTGATCGTCCGCAGGAACTTTTCCTCAACAACGGTCTCCACAAATAGCTCATTACCGATAGTTCAGCGCATCGGAAGACATGCTGTGAGAAAAACTTCCGTCATAATGAAACTCGCATCCTGTACAGGCTGACTACTCTTTCCCACATAAAAAACATGCAGCGACCTCTAGGAATATAATGGAATGGTTTAAAATGGCGCACATAAACGCAGGACGTGTTTAAAGCTGGGATTTCGGAATACCGAATGCGGAGGGTGCGGATTCTAAATTATCCGAATGCATAATGCCAATTCAAACCACTGGGTGTTTTGTTTTTATCTTTCCCTTGGGATTTAGTAATGAATCTGTTCCTGTGTATGTCACAATTGTTCGACATTGACATATGCAAATGATTGTTACTCTTGTTTGATGTGTGCCTGATAACATGCGATGCGAACGATTGACGGAAAAAGAAGAAAATGCCGAGCGTAAACCGCATTCCGGGAGTGTCGCAATCCCCGGCATTACTTTCGACATTTTTAGTCGTTTTTCCTCGCTAGCACTGCATGTTATAAAAAACAATCGAAGAAAAGAGATACTGTAAGTCCTTTGAAATTAAGCTTGTGGCATCATAGGCTTAGAAACAGGAAATTTTTGAGGGCGCAAACAATATTTTGCCCAAATTTCGCTAAATTTGCCCGAAAAACTTTTATGCGATAAACTTTCTCCCTATAAATTTTCTGTAGCTGTTGATGGTACATTCAGTTTTCCTCTACCAGTGAAGTGGAACGGCCCGCTCGTTCCACTTGCTCCGCGTCTCGAACGCGAGACGCGCGATCGGGGAAACAATTAAAGCAATTTAATTGCACTCGAT
>Ga0210059_1007378_pt1 | contig 17473 bp, 16 predicted proteins | sample Ectturendosymbi2_FD_188042 | JGI IMG/M metagenome (GOLD analysis project Ga0210059, IMG submission 188042) | Ecteinascidia turbinata endosymbiont from Florida, USA - Sample 2 (SPAdes) (version 2) | ecosystem: Host-associated > Tunicates > Ascidians > Unclassified | place: Key West, Florida...
CGCGCTGGGTTCAGCCTTCACACAAGGAACGTGCGATCGGTGCGGATCGTTGTAAAAAGGAGGGGATGTTGTTGCAACCTCTCCGGTGGTGTTGCGTTGATTGTGTGATTCACCACGAACGGGATGTGCGTGGAGAACAACACCATACATATATGTGGCGCGAACAAGCAATAATAGAATGATCATGGCATGTGAATTCTATTGTTGCTTGCTGCCACAGTGCGAAGCTTTGCGCATATGCCGCTTGGGATTTCCGATCGCAACAATACCAAGCAAAAATAATGCACTTGCCCACGAAGAGTGAATTAAGTCCAACTCTTACATTTTTTATGGATGAAATGCGGATTCACACTAAGAGGCCTATGACAACATCGACAGCCTTAAAAAATTGTGGTGTACATAAACTCTGCACTTACCTTTATCAGAAAACACCATTTTAAATGAAGTAGTTACCATTTGTACGCAGTCACTGCAGGTGATTTTACTGCCGCTGGTGCCACATTTCAAACCAATTGCCTATAAACTCCTGGTAAAATCTCTACAACGCCTTCATCCACAAGCGATATTATTTGTTCTCAATCGGCTCATACGAAATTGCAACAATGCATTCGTATTGACATATAAGGAATTACGCTGATGGCTAATTAACCACCTTGGCGAACATCTTGGAAAAACAAACACGGCTTCACTGGAACGCTTGTACCGAGCCATCGCTACCTTGCTCTAGGCCTGAGGCTTGTTCTTAAACTTTTTTAAGTCGCGCCCCTTTTGGCGTTGGTCATTCATACTCGGGCCTCACCTAACCTCACAATCAAACACAAAAAACAAAATCATGATTTATTTGGCATTATCCTCCTTTTCAACAATATGTCACTGCCATACTGGCGTCCACCTTGCGAACCTTTCACGCCCCCAGTTTAAGAACCCAGGCCCAGGCGGAACGTCGTTATGTCAAACTGCGTTTTTGCAGCTAAAAATTTTAGTCAAGTCCGTTTATTTCAAGCGTATTATTTTGCTGAGTACCAAAGTAATTATGAAATGCAACGCGTGATCAAATCAATGATTCAGTTTCACAGTCAGTGACTCTTACCTCCCCATCAGTTTGATTCGCGTTGCTGGCTTTGGACGTGAGCGTTTCAACGCCAAAAAGTCTGACCAGGTCATTTATGGCGTTTATGGCTGGAACTCGAACAATGTAGGAGTCAGCCTGAGCAACCTTCAAAAGTATACGCATCAATCATATTCAACTAAAAATTTGAAGATTTAAAAGAAAAAAAAAATAAACAAATATCTCTGCAACTGAAAAATTCTAGGCTCTCATAAAACCGATGCACAGGTGGATGCGTTGCAATGCCAAAAAAGAGAATATCGTCAGCAATGCGCCAGAAGCTAAAGAGTAATTGTCTGATTTGCAAGCATTCCTTTGACAGCTCACAGTTCAGTTTATTTAGCAACCCAACTACGTAGGGAGCACGTGGTCAGGAATGCAAGGGAAAGAAGCGACGTCGGTAGGTGTCAATGGGTCCTTTGACAGTGACACTGCACGTTCTGTTGTCGAAAACAGAAAATTATTCAATATACAGTAGTACATCAATGATAGAACGTCTTCCTGTTTTTCAAACTTCGAACGGACGCATCTTCTTTGAACGGCTACATCTTTTTCGCTGTCGCCAATAAACTTAGCAATTCTACATAAATATATACCAGTGACGGAGTAACAGTAGCCGTATACTTCTTGAATTCTGAAAAGAATTATAAGCAGAAGTACACGAAGAACTATGGGACAAAACTAACACAGCACGGAACCTAAAACACTAGATTTAAAGCAGTAACAATCGTAGTAAAGCCAACGAATAGTAATGGGATTAATTGTTAATATTTCTAGGTTCTGTACAGGTTTTATTCCACGATTGAAGTAAAAAATAGAGAATTTGCTGACTTTGGTTTAGAGATGTCTGAAAGTAAGCTATATCAAGCACATAAACTGGCTGTTTGCGGCTTACCTGCATGAAAAGTGCGAAATTTTGGCAAGCAAGTTGTCTTGAAAACATGCAGCAGGTACCCAAAGCGGTGATGGCTTCTTTTCTGACTTCTGGTTGCTCGTTAAGTACACATGGATTAACGAACGTCTCGAGCAGAGACAATATTGTAGGATGAACACCTCTTCGTGTCGATCTGCCGTGCTGTTTGGAATTGCAGCGAGACAAGAAAAGTGAAGATACAAGTTCGGTGAAAATCTTCAAGCATTTGATGACCGTCCCGGCGTCGTTCTGCAACATATCACGAAAATAAATCACGGTCATGTAATAAGAATGTCAAAAATCAAACACGCATAGCAGCTGGTGTCGATAGCGATGTAAAAATTTACCAATTTTAAAAAGCACTGCGTTCGGAAAAAAGTTACTAAAAATTGTAAATATTTGGTTCGAAGAGCGCGTTTTCAAAGAACAAACTTGTGGATTTTGTGGGCGCTAACTGTCAATTGTCTTCGCAACCTGGCGTATCTTCGATACCAATAATCACAAAAAAGATTAGTGGCTTTCTTGGTCAACACTAAAACAATAAGAAAACGAAATGGAAGTGTTTTGCGACACAACACTTGTTTTTTGTATAAATCTAAAACAACTTTTTATGATTTGCTACAACAAAAAGGTCACTTAGCATTTATGGAAAATAGAAGCAAGCTATTGTGCTAAAAATTTCATATCAATTACAGCAGCCAATAAGCCAAATAAGAACGCTATTTTTACTGCTGTTTTGCAGACATATCCATTAAAATTTATAACCTAAATGTCGAATTAACACCAACTACTGGTCTAGGAAAAGGTAAAAAATCAGCCAATATGTCTGTCCTTGTTTACACCCAATCGTTTATATAGTACAAGGATACTTCAAAAATACATTACCATCAACAGATATTTAAGAAGCTCGTGGTTGTAGGTGGGCCGGAAAACAAATACAGTACTACGCGACTGAGTTCAGCAATGACAGCTACTAATGCCACATCCAATTGAACATCTCCAAATGCTGATCCCATACACCACATGTGTCAAACTGGTGGCCCGCCACGTCTTTTCATGTGACCCGTGAAGCTTAAATTTTAAGCCTCAGCCTGCTTATTTTTTTGGAACTGTAGTGGTTTATACCTGTTCACAAAGGTGACGTTCTTGCCATGTTATAACTTTGCTAGTTTAGTCACCTTGCTGACCGAACGTCTCTCTTTAAAAAGTTATTCAGTTTTAAGGCTCCTTTCACTGCAACATAACCGTTATTACGTCGCAGAGACGCTCTAGCATTAGCGTAGCGTAAGTGATTGTGGTTAATTCTGTTACAACTAGCCCTTTGAGGACAACCATACAGTTACAACTGACCCTTTGAGGGCAACCATAATGCTGATATGGCCCTCAGTGAAAATGAGTTTGACACACCTGCCATTCACCACAAAAAAGTAACAGTTACGTCTGCTAACTTGGTAGATAAAATAATGCACAAAACATGATTTGTCGCTCCTTTCGCTTTTAGGCTCCCATGCATTTAGTTGATTTGCACACATTCGATCAGTTATTGATACATTGAGGATGCAAAGCATACCCTCTCTTCTGCTGAGTCAGCTTCGTCAGCAGCTTCGCAAGGCTTAAGTTTTTCTTCCAATTCATGCTTCTCCTGCATGGTTTGATCGATGCCTTTTTGCAACAATGATGCAGCTTTAAAATCCTTGGCTGAAATCAAGCCTTCCAGTTCATCCATCATCTCGTTTATCCTAACACTATGCTTCGCAATCTGTCAAAACAAGTATTGATTTTTGCCTAAGCAAATAAAAAAATTGAACACTCAACTGGGCAACATTCGCGGAAGTTGTAAGTTGAAAAAAAAACGTAAACCACTTGCAATCACGTTAACAGGGAAAACAAAAAATACAGTGTTGGAAGTGTAGGTTTGCCACAAAACAAAAACCACAAGTTGCTTAAGAAGTATTTTTGGAATGAGAAAAACGAAACGCAAAAGGTTACTTTTAACATTTGATGTTTCGGCCTTTGACTCAGAAGAAATATTAGAAGTGTACTTGCGCTCTGAGTTTGTTCTTGAGTTAAGAAGTGTATTATTCCAATACTCAATAGAGTCTCAATCGGGCATTGACTTGTTCTAGTGAGCGGCTAAGACTGAGTTTAACAAAAACTCATGTCTTATTATTTCTTACCCAGGTGTTTTTTCTTTTAAACTCAGGTGTTTTTTCATCACACAAACCGTTTTTCCAGGAGGTAGGAAGTTTCGTGGTAAAACCATTACGACATTTACCCTTTGGCGGGATTATTGCACCCTAAGCAAATGCCTTTTATACAGAACTGCGAAAATAATCTGATGGAGTGTCACTGCAACGCGGCTAGATCAAAACAAATTATTTCGTCCAAAAACAAACTGAAAGGAGCCGCTAATCGTTCCCTGGAAACGTTTTGATCAAAAGAAAGATTACGTATTGCTCAAATGATAACGTCAAATCGCTGCAACTGTTTCATGATATACGGGCTGACTAACCTGACTTTCAGCATAGAAGTAAAATTGAGCAAACTCGTCTTCAAATTAATTAAATCAGCCACGACGTTTAGGTAAGTTCGATAAAATATTGGGCAAATCGCTTTGTAATGAATTGACAAAACCCATGTAATTGGCAAAGCCCGTTTTCGAAAGATCTGAGCTTTGCTCTGAACCAAAATCATATCTGATTTCCAAAACCTCTCATGAAGGACATTCCAATACATTCTCGAAACTTCATAGCAGTGTCTATGTGCCTCTCTTGACTTATGCCGCTGAAATGACGGAAACCAAACAGTTTCACATGTAGTAGTTAAAATCGCAGTGTATTTTTTTCTTGACAATAACAAAACAAGTGTATTGACTTCTGCAATCGGAAGTGTTCCAGATCAAGGGTCATATCTAAAAGCCTTTTGAAAGACATATATTTTTTGAAGTGTAATAAGAATCTGAAGAACGTTTGACAGAAACAGACATAAGGTTGATTGTCTGTTAGAGTTTTGACTTTTGGTTTTCACATCTCAAAAATTTGAAAGAACATTGAGTCACTAGTCACTACCAAGCAGAAATTTGTCTGAATTTCTGAAATAAAAGTTTGCTTTACCATTTGATTCAGTTTGTATCGAGCTAAATGCACCAGCAGGATTCTTAATCATAACTGGTCTAAAATTTCGCAGCGTTTCAAACGCCATCAAAAATTCTTGAAGACCAGCTTTCCACATTTCGGAGCCAGTAAGTTCACGTAGTTCTTGCTCGTGCGGAAAAGCTGTAAAAGCCCTTCAACTGGGCGCAGTTTTTGATGACTGCTAGCAAAGCATCGGTATTTTCGTTGATCATATCAGCAGCTGGTGTATTTATGACCAAAAATAGGACGCTTTTACAAACTAGTGATATGCAATCTGTTGCGGTGTGCCTTTGATTGGAAAGTGCTCAGGAACAGGGCTTCTCAAAGTTTTTTCTTCATCGGCCCCATTTTGAAAAAGGTTTTTCTATGCGACCCCTTGATGGATAGCATAGAAGTTAATGATACGTGTAAACGTCCCATTACAAATCTCAAGAGGCAATTTTTTGTCTCCGCCATATTTCGAAATCATACAAATGCACACAATCCACGAAAGTACCTATACAGTAATAAAACAATCTCGTAATGGGAACAGTGACGTGAAAAAAAATAAAAAGCAATTCAATTGATAGAAGTTATCAAGCATAACTAATGGGATGGATGCACGTCATGATTTTTGCACAGGTCGTCCATACGTAGATTTATACGAGACAATGGAGGACAAAGGACATTCTCAGCATTTTACACAAAGGATCAGTTTCTGAACTTCATGATCATCAGTTTTGAGAAAGCCTTTTCACACATACGATGTGCAGAAGGCCGATAGTTTATGAATAGCTAGATCAGAAATGACTGGATGGTATTAACTTCTTGTTCTTATCCAAAAATCAAAAACTTTGTTTTGAAAATTCCAGTCGTAAACTTTTGTTAATTCTGCACTTATCCTGGGCATGGCAGGTGTGTGTCCTTCTGGAATTTCAGTTGTGTATGGTTAGCGGATCCAGCTTTTTCTAATTCAAATTCCAAGCCACTTCCAAAACTGTGTGTGAAGCTTTTGACTTTGGTCTAAAACAACCCAGAGTGCTTTTAAAGTAGTTAGGCAAGCCCCTAGACTAGAGCTAGAGTTCTAGACACAAACGTACCCTCGTGTAGAAATGAATGCAACAAGGTCAGTTTTGCTCAGTGCTTTAAAACAATCATGATATAAAAACGTACAGCTTGTGCTTAGTTGATTGTTATTATGTGACAGCTCAGGAAGACACCCTAGTAGGCTAAATAACTGGCAGCATGAAACACGGTATTACCCATAAAAATGCAGTAAAAATAGAATCACTGCAGGTCTACTCTGAAATTTTTTGTAAAGTTTGCAACAACGTTTATATCTGATTTGTTAAGCTAATTTGTTTCGCGGCCCCAAAATTACATTCCGCGCCCCCGTTTGGGGCTGCGACCCATAGTTTGAGAAGCACTGCTCTAGAACTAGTTGCTTTTCGGTCAACTTCACATTACAAGAGGTAAACACTCCAAGCTTTTAAAGTGGGTGCATACAAGAGGTGGCCGGAGTCACATTTTTAGACTCCGACTCCGCTCCTATTCCAAAATTTTTTAATCCAGATTCGGGTCCAAAAACTTTTCAAATTTGTGAATCTGACTCCTGTTCAGACTCCGACTACCACCGATGCAACCGAAGTTCCGCAATGTTTGTACTTAAGAAATGACATTTATAAAGACCACGCAGACCCCTGCTACTGTCGAAAATGACAAGCGACTCCAGATCGGGGTCCGGTTTTTCACCAATATTTGACTCCAGCTCTAGATCCAGGTCAGATAGAAAAACGTAGAATCCTGCCGGAGTCGACTCTGGCACTCCGGATCCGTGGCCACCTCTGGTACTTACCATTCATCGACCTACTTGCATTCAAGCTGATTTAAGAACACTTTTGTATTAACAAAATGTTTGAATCAACCGCCCAAACCATTTTCAGAGCATCGCAGAATGAAGACTGTCAAACTCACGCAGCCTCCGGAAAGGCCTGTTTCATTCACTGATTTCAAGCGCTGACTCACTTGTTCATGTACTTTGATTATATTTAACGTTCAAAATTCACGAAATATATAATAATTATGCCTGTGAACCACAATGATTATGGGCCTTACATTACAAAGACTTAGAAAAACACACTCCGAATTAAAAGAATAAGCCTATTTCACATCAAAACGATGAGGTACACCTTGTTGTCAGAGATCGAGATCAATGCTTTTCCATTCTTATTCTCCGAGTCTGTAGTATCTTTAATCTTTACCGGCTAAGCGATACAATAGGCTGAGGACGATTCTCAGCACGTGACAGGCTGAGTTCGAATCCCGGCCAGGTCTAACTGAAAACCTGAAAATTGGCACCTTCGGCCTCTCCAGCCACGTCGTCCTTGGCGCAAAGGCCACTCGTGACACTCCAAAGTGAGTACAAAGCAAGCATAAGGAAACTTGTTCCTTTTCTTGCGAAAATAAAGCGCTAATGGCTCTATTATCAACGACGTTCAAAATGACTGACCTGAAGTTTGTAATCTCTTGCTTGTTGTTCAGTGATGCATCCCATATTATCCTGTGAAGAAGCGCCAGGCGGCTCACGGGCGGTTGATATAAGATCCGCAACCAAACTCACGCGTTCGTTTTCTTCCCTGAAAAAAAGGGTAAATGCAGAAACACAAAGGCCTGCAACAAATCCAGCCATTTAAACACATGAAGAGCAAAAGCAATAAGGTCCTTGCTTTTGTAAAACCCGCTTGTTTGAGAGATGGGTGTTAATTATTGATATGCGGTCTGCAAATCGAAAATTAACGTGCGCATACCTTTCACTTGAACCAGGATTAACGTGCAAATCGATAAGACTTTTAGCAATAGGGGATATCAACCAAGGAAAACACAAAACATCGATCTGAGAGATCACACTCTTGAGAAATTCAATCATTTTCTTCCTTCCTGAAAAACAACAGCGTAAAGCAGTGATTCTTAACGGGTTCACCAGATGGAATGCCAAAGTGTTTTCTTTTAACCCTCAGATGCACAAACAACAACGACCACCACTTCGACTTGTGGCATAACCGGAGACGTTTAAAACTACAGACTACATCTGCCAAACTTCACAGATGCTGCTTTAGCTCAAACCGGAGTTCTGCAGGAGCCGCATCTAACGTAGCACCACAAAAAAGGCCACCCAACAATCGCTTACCTGGCGCACAAAAAAACAGTGAATATTGAAAAAAAAATTCAAGCCAAGTAAAATTAATTTACTGAAATCGAAAAGCTTATAAACTTTATCACTGACTCTACGTAAGTTTTTAAATCTTTCACAACACCTGCGTTGTCACTGTAATCCATTTTCATGGCTATTTTCAGCAACTGTTCGGCAACAAATTCTTTTTCGATTTTGTCATCCTCCTCTTTTTGCGATAAAGATTCTTCTTCATTCTTAATGCGATCCATTAAGGGAACAAGAAAACTGCAAGATTGAACAATCGGCGTCGGAGATGATACGTACAAGAAAACATTCTCGGACCGAATAATTTTTAGGCTTATTTTTGTTTTCATTATTAGGATGAATGTTGCCATTTAATGACAGTGATTGTTCTACAGGCATCACATGATTTAGACAAGTTGCTTGAGGGCGCCGCAAACGTTTATCAGATTCGCAGTAAGCCAAACAACATAGTGTAGTCGCCTCAGCTCTCCTCTAACACGGAGCGGTCAAAACATACGATGCAGCACATGCCCTTACTGCACATGCTTCTACAACGCGATATATTCCTTTCCTTTGAGCGCGACAAGGAAATGATTGACACAATGTAAATTTTACCCAACGTTTCGACAGCGGGCGAAAAGTTACCTCGATCATGGTAAAGGTAAACGTGATAGCAAAAATTCAATCAATAAAAACATGCAACACTATCGTCACTTCACACCAGAGTGCCTCGAACTAACGGTGTTGCAAGGACGGATGTGACAAAAAACAAAGAAATGAAACAAACATTAGAACACTACGTCATCTGACACCAGTGTGCATCAAACCAACCATTCCAGAGTATATACAGTATTTATGATACTGATCGTAGATTGCCTACGTAAATACTGTAACTGCAGTGAAGGTGTAGCCCATGGTTTGTTTCGGTCATATTTTAGTCATAGATCGAAGTTTTTTGAAATGATCAAAAAATGAAGTTAATTCGGTTGTAATGTCCGAAAAGATAGAACAGTGAATACTTTTTTGGCGTGTTTTAATACTATTACGGGACAAATGACTGAAACGTCTCAGCGAAAAAAAACAGGGTGTAACGCTAACCAGTTTTGACATTAGGGTCTACATTACAAGAAGGGTCACAATCCTAGCGGTGAAAAGTTCTGCACTGTACGAAGTGGCACTGTAGTCAGAGCGCGCGGCTTTCTATTTTAACACAAACTATCCAAGAATAACCTTGAAAAATATGTCAAAATATTATTTTACAAAAAGAACGACTTTTTTAAAACAAACATAAAACGAAGAAAATTGAACTAATTAATTAAGCTTCGAAAAAAGCCAACTAACTGTATTTATGTACTTCAAAAAGGAACGGACAAAATATCTACTCACCTATTGAAGTATTCTTGCATGTAATCACAAAAAACAACAACTGTTGGCATTATGTCGTCTAAATACACTTCTCCGTCTGCACCTTTGGTCTTCATGTACTCACATAATTGACTCCAGTAAACAGCTGATTCCGGATTAAGTTTTTCAAAGTCGATTAGCTTTCTGCAAACATTGATAAGAAAAGGTGAATAGCCTGATACCATTTCTGCGCAATGGAAACACAGTGACAAAAAACGAACGGCAATGTATCTAATAGAAGTACATAACTTGCAATAATATCGATCTGCACACACGTATTCCAACAGTGCTTGAAAATTTCATATTGTACACACACACACACACACACACACACACACACACACACACACACACACACACACACACAAGAGTTGCTGTGAGGGTTGCACGTGCAGTACACATAAAATTTGGTTTATTTAAAATTATGCTAACAAGTACATGCAGCAAAACTTAAGGTACCACGACGCACTAAATACCCCAAGACTGCAAATACACATGTGCACATCAAGTCGCTGTGAAAGTGAGTAGGGTGGGGAAATATCTACGTTTTCATCCAATGATATACGTAACCTTCGTAAGCAGACTTCTGAAGTTTGTTGCACTAACGAAAATCAGAAAACAAAACAGAATTTCTATGTACAACACTTACTCCAAAAACATGGCTTGAATTATTGGGAAATCTGAACTTACTTTGCATTGAGAAGGTTAAACCCATCATGAAGATCTGAAAGTTTGGAAGACTCAAACATTGCTGTAACTGCTTTACAACACGTCTCATACGCTCCTACCACATCCAGTTTTTTCAATAAATCCAAAAGATTAGCCTAAAAAAACAAAAAAAATTGAAGCTTCGTAACAAATGCATGCAATCAGAAAGTCAGTGGCGTTACCAGGTCTGTTAAAATGTGAATGTATTTTTACAATGAAAGTGCATTTAAAATTAGTATCACATTCTAAAAGAGAACACGAAATGACTGCCGTCTGCTTTCCGTAACTCACACAACAAAACTTACTGAAAAAATTGTGATGCACAAGTCATAAAACTCGCGTTTGCAAAACTGGGGTCATAAGTGTAATCCAAAGCACAGTCCTGGGCTTTGGAATCATACATATGGCAGACCTCATTTCTGAGGTCAGGTTGAGCATTTCCGCTAAGCTACCGAAAAGCAATGTTCCAGCTGAAGCTCGGCGACCGCACATGGCTTTAATCGCTTGTGTGCAGACAGTCAAATTCGTTCTAAATTCATGTCGCGATTCAAATACGGTGCACCTTTACATCGGTTCATAAAAACATTTTCTAGCATTAAAGCGCACGAGCGTTTTTCGTATAAAAATGCTTCAAAAGTTCATTCAAGTTCATTCGGGAAACTCACAAAAATAAACAAGATAAGACAAACAAGCAGGAGTAATATACATCATAAGCATACAAGCATAATAAAAGTCAGGCTGCTAAGTTAAATCAAGATTAGATGATTGTATTGTAGTCTGTCAAAACCTTCGTCACGCGCAGAATAGCATCGCAATCAAAATTATCTTTGCACCTTCCCGGGGTACCTAATATGACCAGGTGGTTTTCTAGTTAGGTCCCCGTAAAAATTGATGAGAGCAATATTTCTTCCCACCTCTACGCCCTGGAACCAGAGAAAGCACGTAATTTTGCAGTGTGGGCGCTGCAGCGTTTGTGTTTGAGCGTTGAATTGCGCTTGCAGTGCGAAGCGCAAAGATGTCAGTTCGTGGCAGATTGCGAGCGCCAGTGTTCATGGTGTTAATATTTTGATGTGGGACACCTTGCAAGTGCCCTTTTTCTTAGATTAAGCGACTGTCGGAGTGTTGAATGGCGATAGCAGCGTAAACTGGAATTATTCGGATATCAAGTTCTTGCACGCGTCGTCAACGTTATTGACAATCGAGTGTAACGACCTAGATTTCTATTAAACAGAGCAGTTGGCATAGTATAGATATGAGAGGTGACACGCAGATAGAGGAATTTTTTAAGAAACGCAAATATGAGCCAGGACCATAAGTCCAATAAAAATAAAAACTAGGACATCTTAAGTCATTAAATGATGTCAAATTACGAGTAAAATCAAATGGTAAAAATAGGAACTGACAAGATGCAGTCATTTCCGTACGTTAAGAAAGTATCAAGGACGCAACAGCAGTGGTTCAAATTGCTATATTTAACCATTACTTTGCGCGCCCCTAAACCTAACTTTGGGCACGGAATTATAATTTGTCACGAAATGGAGAAAAAGCAAACGGCAGTTGCTCCAGGCAGCGAGCAAACGAGCATCACAGCGAAAACCATGCACATTTTGTTTTTTCGCGAAAAGCTGAACTAGCGTGTTTTTTGCGCTTACAAGAACCCTAAACATTACGGAGAACACTGCCCACAAGTACATCATCATTTATGTGCACTGTCGTATATTTTAGCACCTCAAAAATATCAATTTTTTAACAAAAAACGATCAACGATTGTTAATTCAACACGATATTATAAAACGACACCGGCTGGGACCAACGCTTAGAAACATTAGATTCTAGAAGCAAAAACTTACGTTGTAAGTTAATAGCCAGGCTTGGAAAAGCTGAGTTTTCACGATTTCTCTAACAGCTTCAGATCTATCCAGCAGACCTTGTTTGATAAGATACAGTCTTTGGGAGCTGGTAAGAGCCTTAATGCTCACTTTTTTTGCAAGAACCTGAACATCACAGAAAGATAGCGCCTTAATTTGTTAGTCAGTTTCCAAAGTCGATCTCTGCAGGTAACAATATCATTGCCTCTGAAAAAGTGAGTAAAACCAAGGCAATATTAACGAACTAGTCTCCACACAGGTCAAGGTTCTGAATCAATCCTCATATTTTTAATAGGAGATTGATTTCATGTAACACTACGCATCTTCAGTCCCACAACCGCACTGCATAGTAAAATTTTCTGTTTGAATAAGATCTCGGGACCGACAACACGTAATACAGTATTATGTGAAATTGATTTCCTATTATAAAATTAACTTTCTGATTCAAATCCGTCGCGTTTGTGGAGATTAGTTAAGTATTATAGAAACATTCCTTTAGAAGATTAACACCACATGCCTTTATTTTAAACTAAAAACTATTGCATAGCAAAGCTTATAATATTGCAAAGTTGTATTAGAAACAACAGAGCAAACTGCAAACATTTGCATGAAATCAAGAAAAGCGTTTCCAAACCAGCTACTGTATTTTCAATATCTGCGAAAACTCAAAGACTGAAGCAGTAATTTGGAAGTATACTTCTTAAATTGGCACAGATTTCATGCTAAATGCATATCAATACTTCATCAGCTGAAGAACAGCTGCATTTGTAATAGATTTAACAATCATTGATACTGCTAGCAGCAATTTTAATTCACAATTAGAGTGGTATTTTTTAGAGATCGGCCGATGTGGCTTTTTTGAGGCCGATACTGATATATCGGCCATTCATGGGCCGATACCGATATTTCCAAAATTTTTAAATCTTGTTTTCTGCTTCATTATCAAAAATATGATGTATTTTATGCCTTACGTTTTTTTCAAATACTTAAAAAATCAGGATTTATGAGCTAAAATTTTTGAAATTGCAGCAATTTCAATATTTGATTAACTTGTTAGCATAGTATACACTGTTTACAATGAATAAACACAGTGCCATGAATAAAAAAAGAATGTTAAAATAACAAAACAGTAAGAACAGAACACTGAATGTAAGAGAACTGTCCACAGTGCTTAAACCAAAAATAGTAAAAACAGTGCTTGAAAGTTGAAAGAAGGTGAACAGTGAAAAGGAAGAAGTACAAAATGGAGCATCAAGTTAAAGAGGTAACAATTTTAGTACAACACTGTATTCAATTAACCACTGCCAAAAATGAAAATTTTTCCAAAACAGCAGTGACTTTTTTAGTTTATTATAGTATGTTTGTTAACAGTTAGTGTACTACATAAATCTTGTGAAATTCTGTTTTTGTATATATTTCACAAATTAACCTTTTAGACTCTTCTGCAACTCAGTGGGTTTTTAATTTGAAAAATCAATCCAAGTCTTTAAGAATCAAGTTTGGAATTTTGATGTAATGTAACATTAAATAACTGCATATCCTTAAAAAAGCAAACTAGTTGCATTAGTTACCGCAACTGAAGTACTGGCATTGGTATGAAATGAAACACCTCAACTGATTTTTCAAAACTCAGTAGTTCCATATCAACAGTTTAAGATTGTCATGCAGAAAGCACAATTTTCTGCATTTTCACCAGGTAGCCTGCAGTAAGTTAGCCGGTCATAACAAAAGCAGCATTAGGCTATAACCAATTACCGCCCGTCCGCCAGAAGTAAATTCCATAAGAACAAGTCGCCATGACAATATCTGAGGCGCACATGTGCGCGTTACGCATCTTATGATTGTGCAATAATGCCCCGGTAGTTCTGATCCATTCACAAACACTGCGCTTTTAGCTTGACGTAAGTTGTGTTGTTGCAAACACTGCTTTTGCTGGTCGTGTTTAACAAACGGACAACGGCAATTGTGATGCAACAATGACCAGTGACTACAGCGCTGCTATCGGAAGAACGACAAACCACCTCTTCAACGTATTTGTGAAATGCTGGAGTAGCGCTTCCGCAACTTGTGTGCCACATCTACAAACCTGCACGTTGCAACAGCTTGGATTGTGAGATCACAATAATCATTATCATGTCTCGTGGAAAATGTCGATCAACTTAACCCACGAACACGATATTTTAGCTTGCGTACAGTATAAACCAGCGCAATTATAGCCTAATACATCTAGTTAAGAAAAGTAGAATCCTTTTAAGATGTTGCGTGCAACTGCTTCACAGCGACCGTTGTCGTCACTAGTGAGTAGCGATTGCATTTGTAATCATATTCATACCGCCATAAATGTTGCCTAACATGACGCAATTCATTTTTCATGCAAGCTTTTTTTAAATTGACATGTGCTAAACTAGGTATAGATTTGACTTCTGCACCTTAACTTTCAGTCAAACTTTTCGTGCTGCGAAAACTTCCGGAAGTACAATGGGAGTTTATTCGTACACAACACCTGCACGTGGTAGCTTCAAGCATTGCGAAACTTCCCGATGCTGCTGTTGTTTCGGCTGCGACGGCCGACGCATGCTCCATGGTTCATCTCAGGCGCGCAACCAGGGGGGGCATTTGCCCCCCCCGAAATTTTCAATACATTCCACAGAAATTTTGACATATGCAGAAACTTTGGAAGAATAAAGATGAAATTTTTGTATTGTAATTATTTTAAAGAAGGTATTATTTGAATTTTTCTTTGCTCCTTACAAGATTTATCTTGAGACAGGGTATCTGAACGAAAATTTCGTAAATGATTGGTATTTAACCACAAATATGCTGGAATTGCCAAAACTTGGGAGATAGTTTAAAAGGGTATTTCTCAGGCATTTTTGGTATTTCTCAGGCACTTTTTATCCTTTTGTTCGTGTGCCACTTTTTTGTGAAACAGGCCTCATTTTGACCTCATGAAACTTTGTAACATTACTGTTGAACCGTGCAAACTGCTGAAACTTTCAAATTGATAAGAGCAGTGGCGATTCTAGAATGAAAAAAGTGGGGGGCCACTGCGGGGCCAAGGAAAAAGCAGGGGGGAAACATAAATGTCTATCTTGCATGGTGATGTTTCATTGTTTTGAAGATTAAGTTGCTATGATTAACCGTATCAAACCCAACATAGGCTTGGGAATATCATTAAATATGAACAAGCGTTATTATTTACAAGAGAAACCTAAACGCCACTGTAGATGCACTCACACACGTGTACTGCTAGTCGAAAATTCTTTGCTAACCATGCAAGTTCCACAGCACTGCACATGTAAATCGAACAGTGGCGTAGCCAGCCCAAAAATTTGAGGGGACCAAAATGTTTGATTTTAGGCGATTAACACTATTTTTTATATAAAAACGCCTCTGAAATAACAAAACGACTATTTCCCTTTGCCCCCATGGCTACGCCTATGAAATCAAAACACCATTTTCCGTACACAATTGTGTCGGCCCCGCATGAACGAAAGCAACTTTAGAAAGTGAATACAATTCACACGAAAGCGAAGTGGTTCCAACCACGAATTCCATCTTGACACAGAGACAAGTAGGCTGTTGATAGCCAACTAGTTTCATCAAAATATACTTACTACAAAGCACAAAAAAATAAATCATTTTCCAACGGTTTGGTGACTACTGGCTAACCGTTTTTGTGGTAGCGTATGGACATTTTGTGATTGTGGTGTAACCATAATAATGTTATGCAACTACTATTACGAGTGTGCAGCGTGGATAGGGTGAGGACTTCTCAATGCAGTATGCAGTTAAAAGCAGCGAGGTTTCGGCACCAGTTGCACCTAAGTAGCATAGCAGCGCCGTAGATAGGTGTGCATCGGCGTGTACCTGATAGCAAGATGTAACAGTAGGCGTAAAATTTATTTTGCAGAATATTCCCAACAAAGTCGTTCATTTTATTATTCACACTGAATTTTCCTCAGACTGATCGTCAAAAGCTGAATTTTCAACCCTACGTTGATTTATGACTGTCTTGTCATACGCGAAACACGCACTACCTCTAAACCAAAAAAGATTCAGACAAATAAAAAATGAGCAATATAATTCTCACACAGATCCCTTCAAGTCTACGTTCAAATTTTATATCATCATCACTTCAACGTAACTTAATCCTTCGTTTATCATGTCAACTGTCAAATGCATCAAAGAAATCATCTAAATACATTTTTCAGCTCGTACCTTTTAATTTAAAGTACTGTAGATCAATGGCACCCAATCTTCCACTGGAACTGGAATTTCTGGCAAATGTTTTCACGAATTTCATTTTTGAAAAATTTCTCTTGCATGAAGCACTGGTGACGGGAAGAGTTACAGCTACCAGCAACAATCAAACGCAGCTTTTTACGTAGCTATAGATGACAAAAATTGTTCGAGCCATATACCCAGCTTCGACTCTTTCCGAAGCAAAATCTTTGCCGAAGTTATTTCACGTTTTAAATCATTTTCACTAAATGAATATGATTTGTGAATTCTTCCAAGTGTGCTTCTGATGGAAATGTTTGACTTCCGGGGCAAAGAGCTGAATTACGCGAAAGAACTGCTTCCGAATCATTACAGAAAATTCGTACAAAATTCTATGAGGTTGCAGGACATGTGGATAGAGTTAAAACTGTAGTCATGAACCACTTACTTAGGTTGTTTCGAAGTTGTATACACAAGGCCGAATGCAATACCACAGCCAGGATAGATTGAGATAAATTAACTGAAACCAACTCCTAATGCTGTCACAAACCTTTTGCTACTGGACAAGCAACAATCTGCTGACAGCAATATAATCCAGCTCCATCTCTCACTGAAATGTACGAAAGATCAATTTTCCCACTTCTATGACTGTTTCTTAGTTTCGAAATAAGTTTTTCAACACCACGACCACTGTCTGACTAAATTTCACGCAGGATCCGAGCAACCCCTGGTGTGTGTCGTCATGAACAACTCTAGTTATCCGACAGTCAAAAATAACAACACAGCTTATCATGCACTTGGGAAATATTGAATGCAGGCTAGAGGGTTTCTAAATTATCGTTTAAAATATTGCTGGCTGAAAGTTATCTCCTGCGTTTGTCTAGACTCTAGGGTTGTCGTAACAGTCAGATGGCCAATATTTTACCGGCCTTGCCGGTA
>Ga0210059_1007379_pt1 | contig 17472 bp, 9 predicted proteins | sample Ectturendosymbi2_FD_188042 | JGI IMG/M metagenome (GOLD analysis project Ga0210059, IMG submission 188042) | Ecteinascidia turbinata endosymbiont from Florida, USA - Sample 2 (SPAdes) (version 2) | ecosystem: Host-associated > Tunicates > Ascidians > Unclassified | place: Key West, Florida...
TGCGCAACTGTGTTGATCATCTAGCAGCTCCTTCCCACATATATGCACCACCACGAGTTGAAACTGGACATTAACAAAGCTAATTTAACTGCTGAGGGGCATCGACTCGACAACCTTCCGGTTCCTTTAATGCCCTGGCGTCCTTGCACTGATTTGTGTTTTTTTCTAGCTGAATATTAATTATTGCCAAATAAAATCAACTCAACTCACCCCCCCGTTACCCCGCCTCCTACACCCATGACCACATTCATAACAGAACACGCTCATACCACACCACGTTCGTATCTGTGCGCTAGTGAACCTATTTGAGGCGTAGAATGAAAGTTTTTAGCTCTTACTGCCTTTCGAGAAGAGAGCAGTGATACACCCTAGCAAATCATTTGCCAAATTCGTCAAAGAAAGCCACGTTTATTTGAAGACAACTAAAATGAAATCACCGAAATTTACGGCGTCCAGAATTTGCTACGTCTTGTGAAAGAAACAAACCAAGCGGTTTACTTTTGAATAATTGTGGACGAAACTGTTGATGCTTCCCGTACTGAGCATATCTGCATTTGCGAGCGATGCTTGGGTAGCAAGTAGGTGATGAAGGAGCAATTGTGGGGTTTCGGCAAATTAGAAGATGTGACATGAAAGTAAACACGATGGCGCAACAAATGATGGATTTTATCTCAAACATGTTGGTCTAGACCAGGGGTCTCCAAACTACGGCCCGCGGGCCAAATCCGGGCCGCTAATTTTTTTCCATCCGGTCCGCGAAGCCATTTCATGCGGCCTGCAAAGATGTTTCGTTAATAATGAAAAATAACATATTTAGGAAACATTTGTTGATTTGGTAGAACGTGACATATCACATTTGTTTGGCGTTGAAATCAATGAAAAGTCAGCTACACTTTTAAATATGTTTGCAGGTGTTTCGCAAATTCAGTTTTTTTAATTTCTTTTGCTATTTGTGTTAATATCTGAATCTGATGTTAGCGCAAGCAGGCAGAAACAAAAGACCACGCATATTTCTACCTTCGAGGCAGTGAAGGTTAGTAATGAAATTGTTAGCATCCGTTATGTTAATAGGAAGATTGTTAACACCCATACTTGATGATTTTGAGATCTAGGTTCTAAGCAGCGAATCTTGTCTTATTTTCTCACTTCGAACATCGCATCTTCGTTAGTGTATTTAGGAAAGTTAAAGCCACAACAAATGTTTTTTCAAGCAAGCAAAATTTTCATCGCAGAGCATTTGCAAATTTAGACATTTGCAAAAGCAAAAATACATGCATAGAAGAATGGTAGGTGGCACCTGAAATGATAGGTGGCTTTCTTTAGAACTGCAATTTCCACCACCTACAGAGACTACTGTAATACACGAAATATCGGAAGGTCTTCGTCAGTCTATAAGTGAACCTTGGTTCTTTAGAACCGTTCATCCTCGAACACTGCGGAGGCTAAGTGTCAGAAGTTTCATCGAATTGCCTTAATTTGTAATTACACAAGTTTAAAGGTTTGGAAATATTGATATAGCATCGCATGGAGAACATGTTTGATTCAAACTTTTTAAATGTTTTTTCTTTAATGTGTTCTTCTGTCACCCTGCCGCCGGGAGTCATGCCTCCCACAGCATCTCCATCCCAATACCTTTGATTCTATATCAAGACGTGTTTCCTGCATTAACCAGGAACTTTGAAATTAAAACCTCTTCAAAATTTACTATCGGCAAAATCTCATGCCAACGTTTGTTGCAGCTGGTTGGGTCTGTTCAGGAAAGAAGCGGCTCACATGTGAAGTAGGTATGGCTCGGCTGTATTTGATTACAAATTATTTCGTGGTATTTGTGCATGTTAGCAAAGGCAACCAACAACCTCAAATTCCCTTTCGCTTGATGTACAAGTCTTTTCGATGGAAGAAAAATTCCAATAGTTTCGAAATCATAGCAAAGACAAACCACTTGAACCGTGCTTTTTCGAAATCGTTTTTCTCGGAGAAAAAGATAGTGTCACTAAGTCATCCCCGTTTATTCATATTTTTTTGCTTAACAAGCACTTGGTAATTGCTTCAAGCAAGAAATTTTTACTGAGAAAAAAAGGCAAATGTGTTATAGATTTTTCATATTTGCAAACAGAATATTTATTCTGCTGTTCACAAAGTACGTCTGACAGGTGAAAGATAGGAGAAATACACGAAATGGTTTCGTTAAGACTTTAAACACGGCTTTAAAGCACTTACCAGTAAGTTTGCAAAAGTTTACCAAAAGGAACATAATACCATTTTGATAGCTTTAAAAGTATCATGTTCCTTTTATTAACGGACACCTTTACCATGAACAGCTGCTAACTGATCACATCATCACAAGAATGGGGTTATGCGAAGTGTCCTATACTTCTCGAAGTTTTCTACTCGCCTGAACTCTTGCAAGCGATCTTCCAGAGGAGGTAAACGAGAACGGCAAGTCGTGCTTTGGCCATACCTCTGAGAATGGGGTAGTGTTTTGTCCTCTGGGCTGGGGCATAGAAAATAAAGACACTGTGTTAAGATTTCAAAAATTGACATGCCGCCCTTACAAAATACAGAACGGCAACTGCAACTAATTTAATTGAGCCGTAGAAAAACGGTGAGTCCAACATTGTAAATATCGTAAGATATCTATAGAACGAGATTGGTTTTTAGAGGGTTTATGGTACTGTTCTTCCAAACTGCACACGTTGATGCTGATACAAAATTAAAAATGTCTACACTGTCTGAAAACATATACTGCGCAACGTACCTCAAACACTCGCACGTGAACCCATGCACACGCCACAAATATGGGAAACTACTGTATTCCGGCACACAATTCGTAGTAGTCCACCTTTAACCGGTATTGGCGGTCGGATTAATCTAATGACTTTCCGATTAATTCCAGGCGTTTTTCCACCTCATCCGATGCAAAGCGTCCTGTCGGCTCAGATCACTTTTCTTGATTTCCTCTTCCACCTGCCTTTGAAGGGCAATTCAATACTTCAGAAAATGAGTTTGTAACACTGTGCGAACTTTACGCAAAGGCAACCTGATGTTTTTCTCTACAAACATAGTTTAACTTAAAATGTTGGTTTGGCTGAAACAGCGTGCATTGTAGCCAACTGGATTAAATAAACACTGTTCATCAGAAGTTGACAAGGTTGCCATCGGTAAATATTAATCCGGGGTCAGATCACCTTCTTTCACATGCAAACCTATGCCAAGCAAATGAGTTAACCGCCGCAAGGATAAATGCTTCGGGATATGTGCTGCAAGCCACGAGACATACGGAAATAGTGAAATGTCTTGTTACGTCTTGATATGTCTTTATCAGAAATGCTAGCTCTTCCAGTAAAATTCAAGCGAATATAACCCGCTCATACACAGGCAGACTCAAAACTAACTAACATGGCATTACGCCAGGGGTATCAGGACAACTGTCGCTTAGTATAACTGCCGCCTGGGACAAATGCAACCCAGGACAACTATACCACCCAGACAACCGCCATCTAGGACGATCGCCACCCGGATAACTTCCACACAGGGCATTGAGCTCTCTAGGTTTGTTGCTATTGAAAACGTCTAAACAGCTATCTCCAGCCGAAATGAATTGCTGGGCCAAAAGTTAAGTCACCTTATTAATGAGGGCCGCACGTTGAATATCTTACGTTGTTCTCAGCAAACTAAAATTTAGCTTAAGCTGCTGAAAGCGTTCGAATCCTAAAAGCAATGGAAACGACCTTCTTGGCCCTTTTCAACCACTTCATAACTGTGATGTCATAGCATAGGCAAACCTAAAGTGCCACTGGATCCACAAAATAGAACTCAGTTTAATATAAATTAAACAAATGGGGTAGAAATCAGAAAGCTAGAAAGGAGTTTGCACCTCAGTGGATTTTGAAAATTTGCCAGTAGGCAATGCAGACGTGATAAAGCTGTTTCTTCTTCGGTGATTTTATGGTCATAGACCAAAATGTTTTCTAAAAAAAAAATTAAGTCATTTCGGTCACAGTGTTTGAAAATATAGGCCGATGAACACCGTTTCGGCAAGTTTTGATACAACTGTGAGACAAATGACAGAAATACCTCAGTGTCTCAGCAAAAAAATGACCGAAATATCTCAGCGAAAAAACATGTGATAGAGTGGCACTGAGGCACACTGCATATCAAAAACGTAAAATGTAAGATTATCAAAATAAGGACTGGTTTTTATTGTTGTACATACGTAACAAAGAAGCCTTCAGCTGGGCCGCATGCGGCCCTCGGGTATAGGACATATCTGATCGAAACTATTCTTGCTGCTTTCGTGTCAAAAACTTTGAAATTACTTATCTACATAACAATACTTTCCTTCTCACGCTTCACTTCAACTTTGACACTTTTGGATGGAGAATGTGGTGTGATCCTAAGTTAGCGGAATCGTAAATCTTTTTGTTTGCATTTGAATTTTTACAGCAAAATTCTCACATTTAATATTGCACCAAATTCGCTCCACGCGTGTTCATGATCAGCTTACCTTTTTTACCCGTTTCCATGCATTTTTAAGTTATATGCATTACTTTCCCTTAATATTTTTTTTGCAAATTACATTTTGATGGCAGTAAAGGCATTATAAATGTTTTTTCCAGTTGTGTTACAGGTTAAATTTTTTTAAACCCAAGGCTCGCGGATTGCTGTTCACATCTGAGACCGTTTTGAAACGCTTTACTTAATTAACTGTCGTGACGAGTTGGTGTTAAGTTTGACGAATCGGTCTGGCATGTTCTGCTTTCATAACTTTATTCGATGATTCTGCTACACTTATCTATGTTTCGGTGACAATTGTCGTGACGTTGTCTTCAAGTTTTCGTTGCGTGCGGTTGCACTTCTTTGACCAGCAGAAAAAGCAACTCTTAGCTGTCTGGGCGTTTAGGCTATCTCCGAAACTTGATAAACTTGGCTCTCTATGTCCGTAGGGTGGAAAAATCACACCTCGAATATTGCGCGCTGAGCAAAAAGGTTTCAAATAGTCGAAGGACGAACAAACGTACGTTATATACATTAATGATTTAAAAATATTTGACATGAAAGTACAGTAGCACCTTCGGAAGTTCAAATGGTTTCAATGGCAAAAATCGTAGATAATTTAGGCCTACTATGTCCTGGTTGGCAGTTGTCCTGGGTCGCGATTGTCCTAAGTGGCAAGAATCCCCTAGGAGGCATTTGTCTTATGAACCGGCTTTAGGTAACCTTTTTGGCATTGTTGAAGCACCCACATCTTATCAAAACTTACAATTCAATTTTTACATTGGATTAATCTTTCTTTATCTAAATCAAAGCACGTACTAGGTGCGAAAGTGTTTCTTGAGATGTTACTGCTGAAAAGCCGTGACGTTTTCATTCTTTTGATAAAAGTGAATCAATTTAAGTTTCGTTTACTGCAGTAACGAATAACACGATTAAATCTAGTGAGCGTACATCAATATTTGTTGTGCAGCAAAATACCCTTTGCTGAATCAATAAAACACGAACTCTATTCTCACCAATACACATCATTTTAGATCCTGTGCTCGCACGGTCGCAACTCGTCTTACTGGAACTCACCGCGTCTCAAGTAGCTCAAGCTTGTTGAATTGATTCCACTTCCTTTCAATTCAGAGTATGATGATAGTTATGGAAGCTGCAACACCTAAAGTTATTCATTAAGTTTTCTAAAATACTGCAAACGTGTGAATGAGTAGTGATTAGCGTTGCGCATGGCAACCAAGACTTACAAGCTTTCGAAGGAAACCTTACGACTAAACTGCAGTATACGAATTAAGGCCAAGTGGGACAGCATGTAGACAGACGAGCTGTTCCACCATAGCTGTCTTTATTTGACTGGGTCGCGACTGGCAGCATGAACGCTACCGAGCACATAGCGTCAAAATGGGTTGGCGATCGTGGAACCGGAAAGCTCTCGGTCTATTCTACGATCTCCAACTTATGGTATGCAGAAAAAGTTCTTTGTCTTCAGTTAAAAGAATGTGCACTGTCTTCCCGCTGTAGTCACTCTACAACTTCGAAATGCTCTTCCTCAATTCCAAAAACTTTCAAAAAACTTTGCTAAATAATTCTTCAACTATTGTCAAGAAAAGAAACCTGCAATTCACCACTTTTTTTCTCATCGCTATTTTGTAAAAGTTCAATGTTTTCGAGCTTCTTTTTCTTTCTTGTCAAAAAATCAGAAACACTGGAAATCGCCAGCATGCACTATTGCACTGGCATGACGCGAGACATTTTCTACACAGCTCCTACGTGTCGACAGAAAACGTGAAATTTCTTGAAAATGAACAGAACGTAGAACTGCTGCATAAAGCGTGATGTTGCCTTGCAGTGTTACCGGCACTGGGTTAGCACAGCGTGGTCAAAGAACTTTTGACCTACGGGCCATTTTGCGAAAACGTGACAACTCGCGGTCATTTTCCAATGAAATGATGTATAAAACAACAGACTCACAACATTTAAAACTAAATAAGGAAAATAAGTGACCGCCTCATTGAGATTGTTACACAATAGCAAATAGCAATTGATCACAAATCTCTACCAGTGGGATGCCTCTGGTCGAGGCTTCTCTGACACTATCGTCCAGTATTTCGTCTGCCATTCGGTTTCTGTTTTTATATTTGACTAGCTTCATATCGTAGAAAATGTATTCTCAAACACTTTTCGAACTAATTTCCAGAAGCTCGCAGTTTCTAACACCGTTAGTATTGCACATTTTTATTAAAAGGTGTTATGCTTGTTCTAATTAAAATGACCTATTGCAGGGACGGGCAATTAATTTGGCTCGAGGGCCACTTTGAAAAGGCCGCCTTTGTTGGTGCCGAAATAACCGCAACTTCCACAAAATAGCCTTTCCAACAGCAAAACTTTCTGTTAGTGTAATTAAACACCGAAACTCACATTTTGCTCAACAGAAGGCCATAAAATGCTTTGTCAAATTTGCATTAACAATTGACGTTATTTCAACACAGTTATGACCTATAAAACAATGAATAAAACGATAATGTAATAACGTTGTTGAATAACTATAGACGTATTATTCAATGTTGCAGCATTGATTTAACCATGAGATTCTGCAGGTTCTAATCGAAGTTTTTTTTATATTAAAAGCAAACACGTTGAAATCTGTTTTATTGTACTTTTTCTGATATACTATTCCATAATTTAGCTCCTTTCTGGATTGTCACTGCTAGGATGTTTTCATATGGGTACTCGTAACATGTTTTTTTCTGATTTTGGTGGGTGTTAATTTGGTGGTGGGATAATTGTATGTATTCCTGCGTAAACTGAGTTTTTTTGTCAATTTATCTCAAACATGTGCTTTCCTAACACGTAACTGTAAATTTGAAACGCTTAGTTGTTCAGCTATTAGTGACTGAAACGAACCCTCATTCTCAAACGCTTTTCCGCCAGTACTTTCAGTTTCTGATCTAATCTTGTTGTTTCTCTATACATTTTCACAACACGGAATATAAAGCTACTGTGTTTCCGCCTCGAGGTAAATGTGATGAGATCTGCCCACTGAATGTTCTACGACAGAATAGGGTCTTACGTAACTTTGCTGAACAATTCATTGCTTTGAGTTGCTAACGCTAATCTCGTATCTTCACTATCTGCGTTCGACATAAGAATTTTTGATATTAACCACGAAACGGAGAAAGTTTGCCACGGAAAAATGCCCAATTTGCTCGATCGGAAAATGCTTAGACTGCGTAATGATTAATGCAATGTGCCAAACGGCCAAACCGAAAGCAAGGCCGTTGATCAAAAATCTACTGTAGTTTCACATAAACAGTCACGAGTCAATCGTAACAGAACGGTAGACAGCGCAACGAGTAACATTGTAAGTTGCCGTTCGGAGTGATTATAGAGTTGGCCATGCCAGTCGAAGCTTTTCTTCTTCAATTTAATCGTTAACAAAGGCATATGCTTTGTAGCAGCTGTAGAAAAGATATATGTTTTTAAAATTATATTTTAAACATCGTTTTTAGAGAAAGTAAATAAAACCTAAATGTTTAAATTAACAAATTAAGACTACCTCACCCATTTATTGTTTGCAAAATCTAAAGCTACAGTACAAACTTCGGCTTGTCTGAAGGCGAGGAAAGATATGAATAATCTTATCGGAATGTTTCACATTATGCTGTTATGCAAACCACATTTCTTGAACTTTCAGCTTCTAGTGCTGGGAGACAATAGCTCATTAGCCAACTTAATTTCCAGTGCTATGCATTAACCGTACGTTTTTGGAGCTTCTCACAAAACAAGTAAAAGAAATTGCACTGACTGGTTGCCAAAACGAACATCAGCAAATATCGAAAGCTGCACTTGACTGGTTAGACTGTGACGAACGCAAAATTTCACGAATTCTCAGGCTTTCTAACGACAGCGACTCGTGGTTTTTCGCGTCTTACAAAACCCGCGTCCGAACCCATTCACAATGCACCTGCAATTGTTTGAAATGCTGTTTCCAGCTATCTCAATGCTCTGTTCTTCCACCATAAAGAGTACAGATACCTTCAGGCAAAGGAAAATCAGCTTCTGTTGATAGTGAAAAAGCGATGCAGCTCAGTGGTTTCACCGCATGTCACGCTTCAGGGGTGCCAGACAGTAGGGAGAACATGCTACAACGCGTGCAGGCGACATCCGTTGTTGAACGTTTGCCAGGCTAAGCTTTGCGTAAGAATTAAGTTTTTCACAGTCCGTCGGAGGGAACTGACACTGGTTCCAAACCCATATGTGCACTCCAAAGAAAAAGATCCATCATGTTTTCATATTGGATACGTTACTGCTTTAATGTTTTGTGCATTCTTACTGCGTGATTTCAAGCAATTTTCCATTCGTGATTCAACGCAACGTACTTGTTTACGAACAATCTGACAGCTAGCAGTTGGTCGCCGATTCCTGTTGCGCTTGTGAACGCTGAACGCTCTTGTTCACCGTCAGGGGCGCAACCAGGGGGAGGCATTTTGGCCATCTGCCCCTAGAAATTTTTAAAATATTGCATAGCAATTTTGACATTTGCAGAAACTTTCAAAGAATAAAGATGAAATTTTATATTCTAATAATTTTTGAAAAGTCCTATTGGAATTTTTCTTTGTCCTACTGGTAAATTTCTCCTTACAAGATTTATCTTGAAACAGGTTATCTGATCGAAAATTTCGTAAATGCTTGGTATTTTAACCACAAATATGCTGGAAGTGTCAAAACTTGGGATATAGTTTAAAATGTTCATATTTCTAAGTCATTTTTTGTCTGTTTGTTCGTGCACTATTGTTTCTTAGACAGGCCTCAATTTGCCCTCATGAAACTTTATAACATTGGGCAGTGTTTTTCAACCGTGGTTCCGCGGAACCTTTATGTTCCGCGAGTGGTTGCCAGTGGTTCCACCGAAACAAACCGAAATTGCCTGGGGTGAAATTCGCAACCACAGTTCTGTGCGGTTGTAGCAATACAGACACTTGGATCGTTGTATTGGGTTCCACGAGCAACGCAAACATTTACGGAAGGTTCCGCTGCAGAAAAATGGTTGAAAAACACTGCACTAGGGTACTGTTGAACCATGCAAATTGATGAAACTTTCAAACTGATTAGATAAATCTTGACATAACAGTTAGTGCCACGTCAAACCGCTTGTTCTACGACCTTTTGATTATTTTTGTTAAGGGCAAAGCGGATCACCATTATTAACGTAGTACATTTCTTTAAAAAAATGTTGTTTAGCAGCATTTTCGGTTCGAAACCTGATAGTTTTAAACTAAATTTAGCGCGAGGACTGTTTCACATTTTAGTGTCTTTCTGGGTTGATCCCAGTACGACTGCTTGAGAAAAAGGCTTAGTAAAGTCTCATATGAGTGCCAGTCAAGTGTTGAACGCACCTACCTACTAGACGATTTTGACTCCAAATGACGCTTTACAAGACCCTAACTTCTGCAACCAGTGCAAGCCCTGAAACCTCATAGCCTTAAACGTGCTTCTAAAAGCTTTCACACAACTCATGGATGCCAGAAAAAGTCGTTTTGCCCCAAACACACCTGATCCGTTATACGCCAAAGACACAAGACACCTTACACGTTTTGTCCGAAATGGCAGCATTCAAAGATCCCCTCACGCTTAACATAGGATGTGCCTCATGTTTGGGATCTTCATTTGTGATAGAAATTCAAACACGTGCCAGGAGAATAGAGCTAGAACGGATGTGCTAAACAAGACGAAAATTAGGCAGGTTTACTACTGTAGTAGCCTATACATCTGTCACACTAAAGCCATGAATACACTACTTGAGTACGGAACCAGGTGTTTGTATGAGGATGCTAATTTTTACTCTGTCCTGATCGTTTGGTCTGCATCTTGATTAAAATTGAAAAGGTCTCATTTTCGGAAATGTTTCGAAGAGAACTTTTTTCTGTGTGTCAGGCTTATGCAGAATCACATGGAAATATTTTCAACTGCAGCAAAACTGTTTGTATGACGTTTAAGGCTAAGAGTGCAAAAAGCACAGTCACCCCATTGCTGACAAATGGGTGGTAAAAATCTAAAATCTGTTAACCACTACAAATATCTGGGAGCTGTACTGAATACTGAGCTCTCAGATGACAAAGACATTCAGAGTCAACTGCGATAAAAATATTGTGCAGCAAACAAGCTGGGAGCCTCTTTTTCCCGATGTTCAAATGCAGTTAAAAATGTACTTTTCCGTTCCTTTTGTACGCCCATGTATGCATCACAAATATGGTGGAATTTAAGAAAGTCATGCATGCAAAGATTGCGTGTGCCCTATAATTTGGATGCAGAGCTCTATACAACCTGCCCTGGAGAGCGAATGTTAGTTTGTAGTCATGACTCATCAGTAGGGCAAGTTTTTGCAACTTTTTTTACAGCTTCCTAAATACTCGGAATTTATGTGGCATGATGTTTTAAGGTGGTTCCAGGAATTTTATATTGCAACTTTTTTAATTTCTGCATGCAGCATTGTATTGCAACTTTTATTAAGTATTGCGCAAATTGTAAAAGCGCGATTTAAAAAAACATGCTTTAACACTGTTTCAATACAGTTCTGTTCTCTTTGATAACAGATTCGAACTGAATAGTGACCTAAAAACAATTGTAGAAATGACCCGGCTATATCAGTCCAGAACTGCAGGCCAAATTGTTAAATTGCCAAGACACTTCATGAAGTGTGGAGCGAAGTTTTAGCATGCTACGCAAACTGTGGGCAAAAGATCGCCATTTCTGGCCAGATAATGTCTGAAAATATTTAGCATTTATTTGTAAACAAATCACTTGGGTAAATACCTGCCATTCAAAATGCTTGTGCATAAATGCAACTTTTGTTAAAAATAAATGCAAATTTCTCACGATTTTATCGCAACAAAAACTTGCCCTAGTCATCAGGTTCATTGTAACATTCCTACATTTGAGGCATTATTAACAAAAAAAATGTACTTGTTTCTCGAAAGACGCAGGAGGTCTAACAACGCATGGTTGCCTGCTTTGACGCAGTCAGATTTTTTATATTCGTCCTTGTTCTTTGAACACTACAACCGCATTTTACTTTGTGACTGAGTGCTAGAAAATTGCAGGGATTTTTCGTTTGAGGGTGTGCATATCACAATGCATTCGTACTTTACCTGGCCATGACCAGTTTAGGGATTAGCGTCCCACTCTGCAGTAGTGTTGCACCAAGTGAACAAATAGTGTTAAGAATGCGTCTGTAAACCTGAGGCTCGGCCTTTAACGCCTTTGGGCCATTCCATGTCAATTCTCAGGAAGTGGTCAGGTCACCCTCTCCAATTTTCCTGAAATTTTACTCAAATTGTCATTACCATATATGATGAACATCTGCAAAATTTGAATGAAATCTGTCACGAAATGGCATGATTATAAAGCTTTTTCGTTGGGGATCTTTAGCCGGGGGGGGGGGCGCAAATTGTTCATATTTGGCCATGTTTAAAGCCTTATTACTGCCAAACTACTTTCGGGAACAACCCCATTTTTTCAGGGATGCTAGTAACGTTGCCAAATATTGAAAAAATAACATTATTTACATTGTGACTTTCAATAGTTAAAGGTCACGCACACCCAAAAGTTGAGTGTTTCTAGCTCTTGCTACAAATTTTCGAAAATTTTCAAACCTCGCCACGGTTTTGTTTTGTGACATTTTTCGCTCATATTTGAAAGAATTGTTGCTGATAAATTTATCTTTGACTTTAGAAAATTTTATTGCGAAATATCAAAACGTTTGTGAGATATCTTGGACCAAACTTGGCACAAAATGAGAATTTAATAACGAATTTGTGAAGTAACAATGCTAGCTTGAATAACAATGGTATAATGAAAAATAGTGAATATTAAGACCTCTGTATTACACAAAATTTAAAGTTTTTGCACAAACTTTGTCAAATTTTTTTCTATGAAAACATTGAGAACCGACATCTTGCAAACGTTTCGATAACAACTGTTATCATCTTCTGTGCATAGCAATATTGCTATACATTGAGAACCATTCATGAATTTTGTATGGTAAACTTGCCATATCATAATGAATATGCGAAAATTTTTTCATCGCAAATTTTCACTGCAGTCATGGGTAACCAAGGCCACAAAGGTACCCCACTTTTCTAGTTTTTTCATTTTGTGCCAAGTTTGACCCAAGATATCTCACAAACGTTTTTATATTTAAAATAAAATTTTCTAAGGTATAAGATAAATTTATCAGCAATTCTTTCAAGTATGAGCGAAAAATATCAAGAAATAAAACCGTGGCGAGGTTTGAAAATTTTCGAAAATTTGTAGCAAGAGCTAGAAGCAGTCAACTTTGGGTGTCCGTGACCTTTCACCTTTAAAAGTCACAATGCAGATAATGTTATTTTTTTAATATGTGGCAGTTACTAGCATCCCTGAAAAACTGGGGTTGTTCACAAATGTACTTTGGCAGTAATAAAGCTTTAAACATGGTCAAATATGAACAATTTGCGCCACCCCGGCTACACACCCCCAACTGAAAAGCTTTATAATCATGCCATTTCTTGACAGACTTCATTCAAATTTTGCAGATGTTCATCATATGGGGTAATGACAATTTGAGTAAAATTTCAGGAAAATTGCAGAGGGTGACCTGACCACTTCCTGAGAATTGACACGGAATGGCCCCTTTACAAAACGTTCTGTTAAGTAAGTTTCTTTAGCCCGGTGTCAAGCGAAATTTCTGACATTCACGAAATTTCTGACCTATTATATTTTGTCAGTCATTTTTCTTCTCAGAGTAAAGGAATACAGTTTGGCTGGCGGTTACTTTTTGATGTGTGTTGTGTAAATTAAAACTTTTTGGTTAGATGTCAGATACCCACAACAAGCTACACTGCGGGAATAAGTAAAACCAATGAAATATATTAAACTTAGTCTTAGACTTCAATTATTTTTTTTTCTAACTCCAAACTGCAGTAATATATTCGAATTGTAACAACTAGTAAAAGAAAGTGCAAACACTAAGACAGTGCACTCTAGGCAAAAAGTCCTCTGATAACACAGCATAAAATTGGCCAAAGTTGCACCTTGCTTTCTAACGTAGAAATCATCACAACTACCTTCAAATAAAAATCATAATAACTGCCTTCAGAACCACATCAAATCCACTTCAACATTAAGTTTGGCAAACCATCAAAGCTCCAAAACTTTCCTAAACATCAGATTCATAGCTGCTCTAAAAGCACGCGCAGTAACGTACAGCATGCACTGCGAACGCTGAATTTCTGTCCCATTGTGACGCAACTATAGATTGAGAACGAAGTGGGAAAGTTTGCAACCCTGGCTAACTGACAGCATTGTGATGCAGCCGTAAGGTAAAACGCATGTGGGCGCTGACTGTGGAGACAGAAGTTCCGCCTTAAAACGTCACTAAGGTTCGTAACTACTCGCTTTGCGAACCATGGTGAGATGGAGGAACCCGGGGACCGGGTAAGCACAGGCCCATCCACTTCTGACAAGCAAATGTGTAAAAATACAAGACTTTGAGATAATTCTGCTAAAAAAATTTCATTACCAGGCCCTGGGCACCCAACTTTAAAATGGTTCCCTTCACACCAGGCGCTAGGCCCACCCACTTCTACAAAAAGTTTCCTCCATCACTAGTAGCAGTCGCTGGCATTCGACATTTTGTAAATCGTGATTTATAACATCCGCTGACATTTGAAATCTCGTAATTATTGCGTAATACTCCGACCTCAATTTGGCCCCCCACAAAATGCTGCGCCCGGGGGCAGATGTCCACCCTTGCCCCCCCTCAGTTACGCCACTGCCGAATACTGTTTATACATTTTTTATTTTTAGGGTCTGAGGAGGGGCCATGGAACAATGCCCCCCTCTCCGTACGCTAATGTAGGTAGGCTATATAATAGCCGCTTTCCAGGCTTCTTGACAATGCTTGTTTTGCATTTTCTTTAACAGTCTTGGTTGTAGCAAGTTTGTTTTTGTTTTAACATGATTAACAAGTAAAAATAGTTTTTTTAGTGATGCAGTAAAATGTGGCAAACTGCAAATATGGCCATTAAATCATAAAGCATTGCAAACTCCGAGTTATCTAAGCCATCTTTGATGTTACGCCGATAATACCAGAAATCAAGGATATTTATTGGACAAGAACACATGAAGTAACTATTAACATAAGTTCCAGCCTGTTTTTTTGCTGAGACGTTTTGGTCATTTGTCTCATGTTTGTATTAAACTTAGCGATAACAGCATTCACTAGCTTATATTTTCGGACATTATGACCGAATTGACCTTATTTGTTTTGTCATTTAAAAAAAAGTTTGGTCTATGACAGAAAAATGACCGAAAATAACCTCCGGCATATCTGAGATTCGCCGCTGAATAGTATCACTATACAGAGAAATTCGTCTCATTTTTGCTTCGCTAGCTTCAAGAAGTAGTTTTACTATGTTGAACAAACAGGTATCAACAAAGAAGTTTTGACAAACTAGCGTTTCTCCAATCCTGTGAGGTGTTTTGCTTGGCAATTTCAAGTGCGACGTCATATGATGCCTGTGTTCTTGGTGAAAACTTCCGGCAAGATAAGTCTCTGATGTTTCAAACTTGCTTCATGGCGTCGGAAGAATTTTAAGCTTTATTGGCGTGATTGGGACAGTTTTGTCGCCACAGGCGGGCTTTTGGTGGCTTAGCCCCCAAATTGAAATATGAAGCAGCATTGATCGGTCGATTTTTTATCAAATTTCAGAATGTCAAGTCCCCAGAACAAATGTAACCCTCCCCTCTTGCAATCTTTCTGGCGACGGTTCTGGATTGGGATGCTTTGTCTCTAAATGCCGTATTAATTGCCAAGGTTTCATAGACTTAGCACTGAGAGTCTTTATGCCACTGGAACAGGTTCCTTCCTGATTGTTGACTTCAACGTCACAACAAACTGGTGCTAGGCTATCTTAGATAACAACTAGTTTAAAATTAGAATAAGTTCTTTGTGACGTGTTGGAAGGCTTTAGCTAGCTTTTAAATGCTGTATGAACTTCGATGGTTTCACAAACTCAGCATCAGCACAGAAAACAAAGTTGCACGAAACACACTAAGGCTTCACTGTGTTTTTCCAACTATGGAGTTAAAACCAGACTCCAAATACTTTGCAAAATACTTGCGTTTCCTGTCCATGGCAAGAATAAAAATTAAAGTATCATAATACTATTGCAGTCAGAATATGTTTCACCTTACTGCTGGCGGCAACTTCACAATACGAGTGATAACCTGCTGGTATCAAAGACTACAACTGTTTTGAAACAAGAAAGATCAAATGCGTCAATTGACATAAGCAATATACCGCTTGTGGTTTACTTCACCTCGGATATCGACAATGGCGTTGCAGGATTGTGAATGATAAAACTAACAGATAGCCTGCATGTACAATGGTGGTCTGACGACGGAAAGATGTGTCGGGTCTTGAGGTTGAGAGTTCGGGTGCATTATGGCATACATTGACAATCATATTTTGCAACATATTGTGCTATTTAAATTGGTAACTTGGATGCTATAAATTTTACATAGTAACTTGCGGTCTAAGCAACAAACAAGCTGCTCTGAGAAGCCAATTCATTGCGATGACCAGATTTTACAATTGAACTGAAGTGTTAAAAGAAAATGACCTAAAGAAACTTCGCGATCCTAGATTGAGAAGCGCTCCTCTAGTAGAAATATAAACGAAGTTGGAGAAAATTTCAGACTTGGTGATTTTTCCTGAATGCTTCCGCAGGCCACTAAAAACGCTGTGGCGGGCCACATGTGGCCTGCGGGCCGCTAATTGCCCACCCCTTCCCTACAGTATTAGGTAATGATATTGATAAGGATGTAAAACCGACTGAAGACGTTTTGTTTCACCGATTTATGTACTTTTTTCACCCTATGATCGCATGTGAACACTGCAATGACCGGAATATATGTTTATTTTGCGATTATATTTACTATAGGTCGTTGCCAAATTTTTATCTTGGAAAAAAAACAGATTTGATACGATTTTTCAGAATTAAACCTAGACACCCAGATGAACTAAAAAAACAGATCTGGGTGGAAAAAGCCAGCATTAGGAGCCCTGACTACAACTGCTTCTGTTCATCATACTCCCTCCTGTGACGAGTGTGCAGTGCACAAGATGCTGAAGAGGAGAAAGAGAATGCGAAAAGAGTTTAGTCGACAAAATATAGCAAAAGGATGTTGACGCACAAAGTGGTTTGAGCCTTTTAATTCGCATTGCATTGGCTTAGCAACTTTAAGACGTCACGTTGATTAGTTAGGAGATCGACCTGTGCTCTTGCAACAACTACAGGTTGACCCCTCGACTACTAGGGATCTCTGTGGAATCGCAATCGATCGACGACACACTGCATTCGGTTCCGCACCACCACCAAGAATCTTACATTTTTAATAACTAAAGGCTCTAATTTTACTGTACGCCTTCGAGGAATCTGCCTTCCATACCCTGCTAATATAAGTTTGCGATGATTCTGCACATACTGACATTCCAACAGTTTCCACAAAGGTGAGGCAGTCAAATCAATCGTGAAATATTTTACTAGGAAATCGATTTCACGCATCTTCTGTCTTGTAAATTGCTATTGCAAGCAAGGCTTGCAAGTGAAATGGTAAATAGCTGAAACAAGTAGAGAAGGCAGGTGGATTGCAGTCTCTAACACAATCTCTTCCTTTAACGATTCACCATTTCACTTGTAAGCCTTCCCTGCAATTTACAGGGCAGAACATGTGCAGAACATGTGCTTCGTGTTTGGACGTCGAGTCACTTCGTGTTTGGACGTCGAGCTCTTCGTGTTTGGACGTCGAGTCACTTCGTGTTTGGACGTCGAGCTGACAGGACGTGTTTTTTCTGCTCTGACAACTGAGTTCCCGCAACGCGTTTGCCTAAAGGACAAAGCATGGATGCGAGAAACACGCGCTCTCGAAAGG
>Ga0210059_1007380_pt1 | contig 17471 bp, 10 predicted proteins | sample Ectturendosymbi2_FD_188042 | JGI IMG/M metagenome (GOLD analysis project Ga0210059, IMG submission 188042) | Ecteinascidia turbinata endosymbiont from Florida, USA - Sample 2 (SPAdes) (version 2) | ecosystem: Host-associated > Tunicates > Ascidians > Unclassified | place: Key West, Florida...
TGACCGACTGATCAGCCGCAGGTGTGACCCGCAGTGGTCGCCACATTCACCGGACTTGAACCCCCCAGATTTTTATATGTGGGGATACCTTAAGGACAGGGTGTATGGCAACAACCCAGACAAACCCTGACCTGTAGGCAGCAATCACAGCAGCAATAAGAGCTATCCCAAGGGAGGAATGCGGGAGGGTCATCAAGAACTTTGCCCGCCGGACCCAAATGTGCCTGCAGCGCCGGGGAACTCATTTGAAGCACATTTTTGAGAGCCAGTGAAACAAAGAGTTTTTGTAGTAAAGACGTGAAACTTTGGAGATGTCTATTACACAGGCTTGACCCAATGTAGCTGAAGTTTTGTGTCAATCTAAATAAAATTTTGGAAGTTATTCGATTTTTGGTGATGAACGTTTTTTTTTGTGTCACCCTGTAGCTTCAAAGCCATTTTAAAACAAAACGTGAAAAAGATGTTGGAATGACGTTCCCACGCGTTCCCGTCCCGCTACACCCCTTCAAGCAACACTTGAAATCTTTAGCATGGAAAAACTGAACAATCGTTTCTTTGTGCCCTAACTAGTGCAAACTTTATAACCGAATTCCTCCATTTTGCATTACCGCCGAAACTTTAACTTGAGTTGTCTTCCTAGACTTTTTCCACTGCACGTTACGGTCTGTTGTAAACCAGGTGATCGTCTGAGACAGAATCCACGCGAAAACGCGGAGAGATTTTTTTGTCAATCAGTGAGCTGAATGGCCGTTAAACGATCGGGTTTGTTAAACAGTGTTGTAGCTGTGTTTAGTGGAGGGGTTCAAATTGGTTTGATCTTAGCAGGAGTACGTAGCTTTTCTTTTTGTTTCATATGACGACTTGTCCGCAGGACTGAAGATGCGCAACACACAAAACTAGTATCCTTACGCCATAAATCGCGATTGATTCGCTTGTTGTTGGTCACTGCTGTGACTTAACAATTATTGCTGAATGATGAGTGCAAGCTTGAATTATTGCGAGAAGATGGGAACTGAACCAGGCAGAGGATTCCTCAAACAGCCTACTGCAAAGCTAGAGCCTGTAATTGTTGAAAATTTGAAGATTACAGAACAAACAAAATTTATTATTTAGATTGGTGATGTAATCAGCATTATTAGAAGACTAAGGTTTGTGGTACCGCGATGAAGTATTGGGTTGTCTGGATTGCTTTTTTTGCCCTGCCTGGTGGAGCATCAAGTGCAATAGTTATCGTGAGGATTGCGAGTCAATCAAAGTTTGCAGTTGCGTGGAGTCTTCAGAATTGGGTACGAACTGGTTTATACTCAGGAATTGTCCAGAAATCGACTCGCGTCAGATCGTTTGCATCTACCTGGAATCTTATTTTACCACCAGATGCTTCCATAATAAATTTCAAGAGCTATGTGGATCTGTTTGTCCTATTTGTCATTACAGCGTTATTGATAACTCAACATAATTATCACGTGTCATGTCATATAACAATACATACTTTTTTTAAACTAGTACGTTCGATGTGGAGAGTTTGATACTACTTAATTGTGCTCGTTTAAAACAATCTTTCGAGACTTATCATCATAACAATGTCCAAGGTTGTCATAACTTTTCGCTTTGTTGTTTTGGTTTGACTATCAGTTCATTGAGTGTCCACGCAGAGGACTATGAAAATGTGTGTAATGGAAACGCAGCTTCTATATCATTGGAAACTAACTACACGCTCCTGGGGAATACCCACTATAAACAAAACTAAGACTTCGCCGGCTGAGAAGACGCGGAAAGGCCAATGCGATGGGCGGCTGAAACTAAAAGTTCACATATTGTCGGGTGAAAAGGGAGAGAAATGCTTTTGGCAGGTGTAGCTGGTTTTTATGTTCCATTTCAGGAAAATATCCAGGGTTTGAAAATACTTGCTTTCAGGATTCAGAAAAGTTAGCGCATCCTTTTGAATAAAATGAGCTTAACATTTTCAATTCAATATCACAGGTTCCTGAACCATTGCAATCAATCGCTAATATAAGCTTTCGTGCGGTAGATTGTGCATAAAATCAAATATTTTAATCTAGCCGTGTCTTCCATTGCCATACCGGCGGCAACAGACAGATGATTCTTAAAAACGTAGTGGGGAGGTTGGTATCTCACACTGTGAATGTTTCTTTCACCTGCAAGTTTGTAAGATTTTTTTCGTGGAGGTGGTTGTTGAACTATTTTCTGTTCAGCAAACTTAGGCAAAAAAATCATCTCTACGGCCTAAACTACCGAAATCATCTCTCTCAACTGAAGGTTGTCCAAATTTTTATCTTTGTTGTTTAAGGTTGGCTATGAGTTCTTTGAGTGTCCACGCAGCGAACAAGGAAAATGTTTTTGTAAGTGAAACATGCGTAGCTACTAGTTCAGTAGAAACTAACTGCGTGCTCCTGGGGAATACCCACAATAAATAAAAGCAAATTTCCGCAGCCTGAGAAGATACAAAGAGACCGATACGATTGGCGGCTAGAGTCAAGCGTTTACAAAATTTCGCACACTGTTAATCCCTCTAACTCTCTTCATTATCCTGCAAAGTTTTTCGTGGAAGTGACTGTTGAAAAGGCTTCTATCCCTTATCCAGCCACTTTAGGCAAAACAAATTACCCTGATCAGGTTACCAAGAAGCACGTACACAATAGGTTCCATATGCCAAGCTGACTAAAAAAATTTTCCCAACATCACCTGCGCTTACTGAAACGTTTTGGGTATACGGACGAGTTTTTTCAACAACTGAACAATTATTCTTAAGCTCACCTGATCATGGAAAGGTAACTTGTTGAATGTCTAAAATATTTATTATTCAATCCGTACAGGCAGAAAATTCAGACAACATCTTCAAATGTTCATTTTTTCTGTTCATTGAATAAGACACCAAAAGATTGGGAAATTCCGACAAAGACACACTAAGGCATTTGATTTCAGCATTTAAGCAAACCTTTGTTGGAAGACAATAAAGCAAATTGCACACAGCAGAATCGCAAAAGGACCTGAATCGAGGATGCTGAATATATATAAATCTATCGACGTCTCTGTGCTGAGAGAAAACTTATCGATAAAAACATGTTTGAAAAGAATGTTTTATATTCAAATGCAAAAACTCCCTGCAGTAAAAAAACAGTCTGAAGCCGCGTTGAGAGAAAATGGGCTGTAGTAAAATTTGACAACAAAGCACAAACTGTCAGACCACTGCCTGCAGGAAGTATTGCTCGTGTTATTGGATTCGCAGTTCGTGGCCTTACGCGACGTTGCACTGGTGCCTGGTTAGTGTAGACACTAAAATTTTATTGTTTTATGTAGTTTTCAAAGTTTTAGTGTGTTTTTAGGTAATACCTCTAGCTATCTTAAATGGGTTCGTGTGATAGCAGTTATTACCTGGGAAAATAGCTATTCCATTCACCTCTAACCTTGAGCTGTTTCTACCTTTAACAAGAAATACATTACAACTATTTTTTTATAGTATGGTGACATTTATTCTTATTTTCACAGATCATAAATGAAAGTATAAACTTATCAATCATATAAATCAGTCACAAACAAAGATTGACAGTAATCCCAGGAATGCGAGAATGAGAGTAATTTACAGCAAACAGTCTGACGATATATATATCTTATTTACTCTTCTATAGCGATTTCTTAGACTGTCATATTGATCAAGACACATTAGTCGTTTTACAACAAGAACGAACAAATCTTATGCCCTTTGTCCTTCGTTTTGAAGCTTGCACCTTAAACAGGATATGACGGCTAAACGAAGCCTGAATGTCAGCAGTTTCCTGTTTCGGGCCTAAAGCATTCACAAGGTCGCAAGTCAACTATGTTCAGTCGGTGTATCTTTGAGAGATCTCATTGCTTGAAAGCGTGGAACTCAGTCCCAGTTTGCTGATCTTACTGTTAGTAGAATGACGGAAAGCGCTTTATACAAAGACTATCGGGTTTATAGAGTTTCTTCTTAACTTATTTTTTTATGAGACCTTTTGACAAGGTTTCACCTTAATCTAATTTTATAGAATAAACCGACAGAATTTCGCTTAGACAATCTGTTCTTATGAAACAATTTGTCAGCGGTTACTTTGAGCAAGTCATTGTGTAAGTCAAGATAACAGAGATTCACCTTATTTTATTTTTACAAAACAGGGTAACAGAACTTTACTTTGTTCTGTTTTTACGAAACAGGGTGACAGAACTTTGCCTTGTTCTGGTTTTACGAGACAGAGTAACAGAGCTTCACCGTATTCTGTCTTTCTAGTTTTTGGTTGGCTACAAGCGTATTCTGGATCACGAGTTCACCAGACCCCACAAGTTCGCCTCCCAGACTGACTCTTTTCCTATTTGGGGGGGGGTTATACTCTTGTTTGCATGCCCCCATCACGTGGATTATTTTAATTAATTAATCACTGATTTCCGGGGCGGGGCGCATGACCAATGCATGTTAAACACATGTTCCTTGGAAGACAACGTCTTGTCTATTTTTAGACTTCCTGTCTTGTGACTATCTTTTACGGGGACTATCTGGTGGCGTAGGTTAATTGTTAGGTTTTACTTTTGTGAAAATGTCAAACGAGAGGGTTACAGGTTAGTGAGTGGAAGTGAAATTGGGTATAGAGCAATGAGTTTCGTCGAGAAGGAAGGACCTGTAAAAAAATGTGATAGTTAATTTTAAAAAATATCATTCTCACATTGGTGGAAATGAGATTGAGGATTCAATGATGACAATATTCTTTTTTGCCTAAAGTCGAAAAGAAAGTATTGTTAGAAGATTGGTTGGTCACGCTCAACATCAAACACAACACATCGCTGAGAGAGGACCTGGGAATGTTTAAATGCAACGCCTCGAGAGTTTAGACTTTCATTTTTGTAGTCTGCATTGTGGTTTGGAATATTTTTCTGCAGTGAGTAAAAACACGGTATAACTCATGGAAATTGCAGCATCCAAAAAAATATTGTGACCCCAAGCGAATGAAATGTATAGAGTTGATAGTCTCAGATAATTCTGGCGCCTATAGGAGTGAAAGTAATGAAAATCCTTTGAAGGCAATGTTTGCCATGCAAAAATTCTGAACTGTTTATCGATATTGAAGGTTGCGTTGATATCGGTTAGAGTTCACGAGTGTGCATCCTGAAGTTTGTGAAAAATGAAATAAATTTTAAATCGCATTAGGCGTCTGATGTAGTATTCATATCAAATGAAAATAGCCTGAGTTATGTTGTTTTTATTGATGTGATTAGCGGGCGTTACTAAAGATTTTATCTTCAATTGTGCCTAAAAAGGTTTGATCAGCGTTAAAGAAGGATGATGAATGAAATTCGCAAAACCAGTAGATATAAAGCAATGTTTATAAACTAGTTCGAAAGCAAAATGTAGTTAGGAAAATCCAATCAGCTCAACTACCTAAATAGGGGCAGAACTGTTATCAGACTCAGCAGCGCCCAACAAGAACTCTGCATCTGTGGTTTGTCCCCACTTGGTGGAACAATGGCGATTAAATCATACAAAAACACGAAGAAAGCAGGTTACGAGCCAAGCAGAGAAAACAGTCAGCAAGCACTAAATTCACGTATAAGTATCTTGGGGAAGGCAATTTCACGTGCAACGCAACACTAATAACAACACGCAGTCATTCGACTGCGTCACGTTTGGAGAGACTAAATACTGGAATGATGCAATTCTTTTGCATCAGCTTACGATTAGTTCAATTGCAGACGATGGCACGTGATGAGTGCTTATTGACGCAAAACGATATTAGTACCCACAAAGTAAAATCCTAATATAAAACAATGCATAAAATTTTTCCACAACTGATGAATATTCCTGTTTCTTGCCATTTGAAATTTGCGTGCAGGTAGCTATTTGTTGTCTTCGGAATTTAGGGCGGCTAAAATAATATATTGGATCTATAAAAACTTACAATGGATTTAAATATCAATGCTGAAAATCAACAGAATCTGGAGGTAAGCTTCGTATTCAGATATTTTTCGTTTGGACAGTTTTGGCCATAACTCGCCCACCCACAGAAAAGCATCAAAAGATGCGGACGTTCGTGTGCGTTCGATTAAAAAAATTGAGAAAATTGGCAGTTGGAATTTTGGGGTGGTGTGCCGTCACGAGGAGGTCAAATAGGTCTTATTGAGATCTGTGAAAAATCCAAAGTGCCAGTTTTCTTGTGTTTGCAAAGAAAGTATACGAAAATCCGCTTCTTTTTAGTCCTTGATTGACTCTCCAGCTCAATCGCTTGCCGAGTTATGGCCGAGTTAGTTCGGCTCAAACGCCGCTAGACGAGCTTTAATCGTAGGGTTTTTCACAAAATAAAAGAGTGCAAAGTGTAACATATTTTTACGTGAAGGGAACGCCGGCTATTGTTCAGCACAGCGACGTTACTTCAAACTCAAACGACAAATCGAATCGAACAAACGTCAATTTACGGCTTTGACGAAGAAATTGATGGTGTTTGCATGAAACTATTGGAAAGAATAGAGAAATTTCTTTTCACTTTTACCCTCATTTTTTTAATGTCCAAATTCCACTATTAGTGTTTTTCGAATCTTTGTGTAACTTTAGGAAGAACTTCAATCAGATGAGGAGCCATCTGCTGAACAGATGTTCCCTGATCAAAGTCCGGATGTAGGTGAAGCAACAGATATGTCTGGTGAGCTGACTGATGAGGAAGATCGAAGTTCTGCAGAGAAACCAGGAATACGTGAGTTTATTCCTATATTCTGGCCTTTCAGAATGTTTTACTGCTGATATGTAACAGTTGCTGCTTTTTGCCCTACAGTGTGTTGTAATAAAATGCCAGTTAGTGGAGAACCAATATTATTATTTCGGCTACTGGTTTCACAATATGTGCGCACTTTCGAAAATTTCGGTAAATTGTCTGTAATGTAGGAGACAAAGAAAGATTTGGTAAGTTCGGAAGTAAAAGGGCAACAAACGTTGATAAAAATTCTGCATTCAACGAACTAGTACTTCTAGAAAATCGTAGATGAAACTTCCTTCGGAATAAAAACGGCCAAAGTAACAACCTTCAGTACCTTTGAATGATTTAGAAAAACAAAATATTATGAAAAACCCTATTTCGAATTTCATGCTTTTTCTCAAACATTTTATATGACCAACACACTGGATAGTTTTGGAATGCTTGTTTTTATGTATAACCTTGTAACTTGCATGGTTGTAGGCAGCCATTTAATTCATTTTGTGTGCACACAATCCGTTGCGTGAAAGTGTAACCTTGGAACAAAATTACTCTTCTTACGTGTAGGCAGGATATACACAAATGTACATATTTAACATTTAAATTTATTCGAAGTTAGTTTGGTCAGATCTTTTAGTCACACTTGACCTGCCAATGGAATACATATCTTCCTGTTTGAGATGTGATAAAACCAAACTGTTTTGTCCAATGCAATACGATACGGTTAGGCAAATATGGTAAACTTTTGTGCAAGCTTTATATCAAATAATATTCATTTTGCTGTAAATGCATGTCATTGGCCAGATTTTTGTTTCATTCCTTTATTGAATTTTGACTTTTTCAAGTAATGATGCCTGCGATGCTAATATTGCTTTAATTTTAAAGCAAAACCTGAAACTACGAGGAGCATTGAGTGCGAAGAACCAAACCACGCCAATCAAGTTCTGAAAATGTTGCAGAAGTAAGGAAGACTCAAATCTGAGACACAATGGTTGCAATGGTTTTGCGAGAAGTTGTTTGTAACTGACAATTTCAAACATCTTTATAGAAAAATATAACAATACTTTGGTCCACGCAAAAGGTCACAGTAATGATAAAGTTTCTTAGATGATGACAATATAACGTTGTCTTCTAATTCCATCTTGCTCATGTTTTTCATATCGTTTTACATTTTAGAGACGACGTTTTTTGTGACGTTGCGTTGGAAGCAGGCGGTGAAGAAATAAAAATACACAAAAATTTGTTTGGTGTGTATTCTGATTTTTTTCGTAAAGCCTTCACAAGTGAGGTAAAACTTTACTTTTTACACTTAAGTAAACTAAGGTTGCAACGTTTTAGAAAGTAAAAAAACGTGTTTTGTTCTGATTGTTTCTATTGCTTGTTTGAATGTAACGTGAACAAGGCAACGTTGCGTTAGTTCAAAAGTGTCGTTGATTCTCTTACACCACAAAAACATTTAGCGCACTTTCATAGCAGATGAGTGAAAAATATTCAAGTGTAGTGAAGCTTGACGGAATCAGCGCGGATGTTCTCCGAAATATCGTGAATTTTCTCTATACTGGAAAAATATTGTTGACTGACAAAAATGTATTGGAAGTGATGGCTGGAGCGGATTACCTCCTGATTGAAAGTGAGTTTAGTTTTTAAACATGAAAGTGTCGGATTTTTGCAGTGGAGTTACAAAAAGGAAAACGACAGTATTTCCATGTAAATCAGTTCCCTACAACAGTTTTTCTAAAACGATTTTTCAAAAATGTTTGCTTTCAATAACGGTGTTTCCTAATTTTATCACAGTAAACTTGTATTTGCAGCTACTCGCTATACAAATTAACAGTGTACTGCATTTTGCGTCCATCCAAGCGTTCAGAACTGCTTTGAGCCAATACGTGTTTATCAGGTATTTACTCCACTGTAAACTTTCGAAAGTAGCTTGCGTGATGGTTTGCGTTTCCTATGCTTTCAAAGATGAAGACCTTTGAAGTTTCTTCTGTGTTTGGCACTATTTTCCTTTGACAGAAAACAATCACCAATTAGAGTTTTTGTTGACCGCTCGTTACCGTCAGCTGAAGATTTGCGAAAAGGGCTTTTGACAGTTGGACCATCACTGTTTATTTCTGCAAAACCTTATAACCCGCCAGTTGAACTACTTTCTGGGGAAATAGTATCATTGAAACACCGTGCTACACGGCTGTCACAGAACTAAGTTTCGTCAGTGAGTTGCACATGAATGTAAAGTTTAAATATCTTCTCTTTTCCGCAGTGAAATCTACAGCATACATAATACAGATATTATGACTGAAACCCAGGAATATAAGTTACATTATGGATGTTACTTGAAAACAGCATCATATCACTGAAAAAATAAAACAATTTATCTGGCCTTTTAATGCATGATTGTTGCAATCTGTAATTTTAGTATTGTGATGGATTATAAGGTGGTTGCTTTGATTTAAGCTTTCATAAATATTAAATAGTGTATTTGCAGGATGATTTACATATTTTTTCACAGAACTGAAAGAGTTAAGTGGGAAATTTTTATCAGAAAATGTGACATTTGAAAACTGCTTTGATATATGGAATTGCGGAAGAAAATACAAAGTCAAACAAATTGTCAAGAATGCCGGGTATTTTATTGGAAAAAATCTTAGGGACCTTGTTGAGAAGGAAGGTTTCAACAATCTGACTGAAGAAGATATGGAAGAAATAATGAAAATCAGCAAGGGTTCTGTGAGTAGCCTATCCTTTTATTTCTATGCAGTTGACTTTCATTGTTGCACTTGATGCCATAATGTATGCACAATACGCCTTATTTGTGTTATCGGTGTAATTGAAGTAGCTCACCTAAAAGAAATTTCGTCCGGAAAATACGCGACCTAAGGGCCATTAAACAGGTACAAAACGTCTCGTGCGTATCCGGTTCACAATGGATCATATATAAAGACGTGATTAGAAACGGATTGAAACTTAAAGGTTCAGGAAAATGATATAATGGTTTATTAAGCTTTATTAACGTATCTAAAATAAAAGGTTGGCAAAATCTAATAGAAAATGATGGCAATTGTTTGCAGCCACAAAAATACACTTAAAGGTACAGTAAGCGAAAAGTTAAATAAAAAAAGAAATTCTGATTAATTCTTTGAAAATAAGTTAATACGTAAATGAAAGAAGAAAATAAGTTAATCAAAATAAGTTACTATGTGTATGCATGTTGAAAGCTTTTCATCAGGTTTAAACTTTATGATTGTTTTGGAAAGTTTTTCTCTCTGGAAAACGAATAGACAAAAATGGTTTAGTTATGTTGTGTTTCTTTTAATACATAAATGGCGTTAAAACTTCTGTACCTGTGAATGAAACGCTTATAGCATATTTAACCAATTCCAATACCACCTAGCCCATGTTTTTTCCAGATATTGATTATGGCACTAAAGCCAGTTTTTGATATATTTATCAACCCACCTTAATACACTGCTTACCAACTATTATATGGTACTTACTAATTTTAAGTTTCACTCAATCCGTAAATATAAACGCATACGAACATACTTAAATGTATTAGCAAATACTAGACAGGTTTTCGAAGTATCCAAATAGATTTTGTAGCCTTTATTCTGAAAATTGTTATTGAGCCCATGTCAATCATGTGTATCATATCCATGAACAGTGTTTGATAGGCATGAGCGGTTGAAAAAACTTTCAATCAAAATATTGTAGAAAACGATTTGTTTGCTTGCGGCCGTTAGAGATTTTTCAAATATTTTTTTAAATGAAACCGGCATGGTCTTTAAATCTCTCCTAATTTCCAGCAGTAAAATTAAGCTACAGGAGAATTGAGATTTTAGGAAATCAGTCGTATTAGGTACAACGCTGTTGGCAGTGGGGTTTAATGCATTTTGCAAACTAATTTAACAAAAGCAAAATTTTACTGATTTGAAAGTGTTTTTGCCAGATTTTTTTAAACCTCTTGAAGTACGCATCCGTTTTAGTTAGCATCCCGGTAAGTACGCAATATCTTTCGCAAGCTTCTTAATTCAAGTTTATGAGCAGTTTATTGGTTTTGAACAGCAAAACAGAACAGCTGCTCATCAGAAACAATTAAAAGTCAGATTTACTATAGTTTACTCTTTAAACAAGTCATGAAAGCTCATCTGACGCAAACTTTGCATGATTTTGTGATTATCTTCCAATGTCAACACGTTGAGCGCGATACAGGTCGTTGCAACCCGTCGCATTGTTTGCGACGATCAATTTTCGCTGAAGCATGTGAAGGTGCTTTAGAGATCATAACAAGCATTTACAGTACTTAGTTTGTACATCCCTACGCAGCAACTGATTCTTAAATAACAGCCCACAACAAAAGTTTGACGTTCCCGGGTGGAACAAGGATGTAAGAGAAAACACAAGGCTGCCCAACAAGTATACTTGGGTTATAATCATAAGCCCAAAAGTGGACCTCTATTTGACATTATGAAAGAAAGTAAAAAAGAATTGAAATATGCATTAAGAGCTTGTGGGAAGTCTGAAAAAATGCCACGCAGACGCCATGGCTAAAGCTTTATGGAACAGATCTCCCAAAAAATTCTGCCAGAACATCGGAAAAAGCAGGAAATCAGGGCTTCCATCTACAGTGGGAGGAGAAACAGGAAACGAAGTAGTCACTGTCATGTGGAGAACACACACACTTTGCGGCATTGCTGAACTCATCAAAAAAACGTGAAATTGGCAATTATGTGCAACAAAATATAATCTCACATGGTAATTTTGAAGGGATTGGTGAGTTGATGTGCAACAGCTTCAAGATTAAATCTCTGCTACATAAACTACCACTGGATCGCGCAGCTGGCAAAGATGGCATCGTTGCTAAACACATTTTCTACGCTGATTCAAGTGTGTGCAGCCATTTGAGTAGTCTAGTCAATGTGTGTTTAATACATGGAAAAATTCCACAGGAATGCATGTAAACTGTCACTGTACCTATTTGTAGAAACAAGAATGGAGACATAGGTGATGCTGGGAACTATAGGCCTGTTTCCCCAGCAACTGTCATCTCCAAGTTGTTTAAACACTACATTTTGTTCCGCATCTCACCACTTGTGGCCACAACAGACTAGCAGTTTGGCTTCACGTCAAACCATGGCACTGACATGTGTATTTTTTTACTACAGACTGTTTCTTATTATGTAAGCAAAGTTACCCCAGTGTTTTCAGCTTTCTTAGATGCATCTAAATCATTTGATAAAGCTAACCACAACCTACTGTTTGCTAAATTAAGCGCAATGCACTTATGTGCATAGTATGACTGTTGCTGAGTTGGTAGAGGCAACAGACCATGTAAGCAAAATGGAGCACCTTAAAAAAAATTGGTTTATTTTGTACAATGTCTTTACTCCCACACGCAACGCGCGAGGCTTGAACACACATCGCAATCATAAAGAACACTCAAATCCACGAATGAACTCGAGGATACATACATGGAAGTAGTAGAAAAGTATACGCATGATGGCGTTAACACATTCACTTTAATGAAACACAAGCGCATAGGGCATACGAATGACTGACGCCATCACGATCATTATAAAGCAGTGCTGCGACGACTTTTCAAATGCACCGATTTATAAAATGCATGGGGATGATGGGAGGCTGCGAAGGGTCATTTAGGCTGCAGACTTCCAGAGTACGAAGCTATTTTTCGTGTAAGGGGAACAGTTTATAGCAGCAGGTAAACATCTTTTGCCTGAGTATATAGTTTAATATGCGAAATACGGTTATATGGTTTACTGAAGCAAGATGCGTTAAAGGCAAGGTCAAGCCACCAGAAGAAAATGGTTTAACGTTGTCACATTGAACATTTGGTGTTTTCACATATTTGAAAGCTGTGTTTTCACATATTGAAAGCTAGATAGGAAATGCGTCAAAATTTATAAACTAGTGCAGCGTTGCAACGATATCACGCGATTTAAGCAGGTTGAGAACTAGACGTTCAAACACACATTGCGGAAAAGACTTCTTCGACATCGCGAGTCGTGTGTGGGAGCGGAAATTCGTTTGTTTGTTGGTCGGTAGGCACATAAATCGTTTTACGCGTGTAAACTAATCGCATCCCACTACTTCATACAAGGATTTGATGCGACCAAGTTTAGTGAAAATACCAAAAGCCAAACTGAGTAAGATATAACAACAATTCTTTTTGACTCGATTATTTCCATTGTAACGGCGTTAAATAGTTAAATCGATGGGCCTGTTTTTTGTACACCAACAAACATAGCACAATTGATGTTTCTAGCATCTGAGTAATACATATATTTGTATTCCGCTGAAAAAAGTGACAAACACGGTTTATTTTTTATCTCTAAATGAATTTTTGGCCTGATTTCTATTTCACTGAAGTTTATCATTTCAGCGTCTGAGTTTGAATGTGCTCTTGGCTTTAGACAGCGCTATAATATCTCGTGGTTTTGCACATGGAAATATGATTTTGTCTATATTTTTTATACAAAGATCTTATGTTACAATGCAACACGGATAGAACATTTGACATCAACTTATCAACATGGATCACAAAGTCAGTATGTGTATCATACTGTAAAAGAGGTACTGAGACGTCGCAATCAGAGTGATTGTTGCCACTTGCTAAACATTCACAATCAGGAAACAATTGTGTTTTGCGGTGATTACAGTCATTCATTTAGGTTTTGGTTGGAAGTACATGTTTTGCATTGCTGCGCTATTAGACATTTTTTGTTAACAGTGGGAATATTCCAACAGGTAAAATTAACACATGCATAAATTTTTTCTGGCAGTTTGTTCTTCAAGTGTAGGGAATCGCTTGAATTCAATGCTTGATTTCAGAGTTTACCAAAGCTATGTTCGGTAGAATTAGATGCCAAGTATTTTACCACAACCCATCTCTTTACAATCAATATCGATTTATCATCAGGTGAAGTGGCGGTAATCCATTTTTTCTGTTGTCTTGAGCTTTGCTTTTATATTACCATTTCGGGCGTAGCAAGACGTCAATGTGTCAGAACAGGATTTTTGCATGTACTTCAGCAGTTTGTAGCGTAGAGGTGCAAGATTCACGCAGACAAAGACGTGCTGTCTGCCTTCGATATCTTTGAGATTCCGTGTGTTAGTACGAAACTCGTTCCCTTTTTTGTATGACACAAACCTTGCAGTGATTGATCGTGGATTTTCCTTGTTTCTCCTTTGTTGTTCTAGCCGATGTACTCTCTGTATATCATTAGGTTGGAGATCTATTTCGAGCTCATCTGCTATTGAGAACAACACTTCTTCTCCATCATCATTATCGCCTTTTCTCTTCTTCTATACCAGCAGTCCCCAAACTTTTTGGATGCTGGGCCAAATTCGCAATCTTATCAGCGTCCGCCTGCCGGTGTATCGAAAACAAATTTTGTGTATCGAAAACAAAAAATACAACAGGCATAACACTAGTCACATCTGCATTTTTATATTTATTTTCTTTGCTCGTTAACATGTTTGCAATGTGATTTGTGAAACTACTTTTTTTGTTACATAATAGTTGTAGGTTATGTTTAGTTCCATGCTTGATGCTGCAATCAGGTGAGTATCGCGCAAATGTGCATCTGAAATTCTTTTCACAACTGCCAGATAACGCCTACGCTTCACACTCCGAATGCCCACTGCAATTTACAAATTTCGTGCAAGCTAATGTAGAGTCGACAGAGGTTTAGGCGCCAAGGTCAAGCACATGTACAATACAGGGTTGCCAGGTCCTGATGGACCAAAAATGCCGAATCGCTCGTCAAAATATGTCAAATAGCTTCAGAAATTTGTCAAACAAGCCGAAGCCAGTAGCGTAGCTAGCCCAAAATTTGGGAGGGAAAAAAGAATTTGGGGGGTCAAAATGCTTGATTTTAGGCAAATAACACTGTTTTGTTTGAAATACCGCCTCTCAAAGCACAAAATAACTATTTCTTCTAAAATTTTGGGGGTCCATGGCCTCCTAGGCCCCGGACTACGCCTACAGCCTAAGCAGGCTGACGGCTGTCGGTTTTGAACTACTTGACCGCCGGCCCATGTTATATTCCTGGCTGCTGTCTGATGCTAAAACGCCGCTATGGTTTTCGTGCTGGCGCTTGAGTGGGCAAGGCGTTGTTTTGAAAAGGCTCTGGATGGAAAACCTCGCACGATAGAAACACAAATGCTTCAGAAAAACGTTAGTCATATTGTGTAGTTTATGAAAATCGAAATAAAAAAAAATTTCCACTTCTTTTGGAGAGAAAAAACACCCGCAAACAAGGGTGGATTGCCTGTTTTTTTTACTTTGAAAGTTCATTGCGCCTATTCCAACAATGGGAAAATTGTAAAAATCACAGAAACGGTTACTATAGCTGTTACAAAGCATCCTGCCAAGTTTTGAATTAAGAAATTGTAGAGAAGAAGAGTTATGACAGTTTTCATATCACCTGGTCCTAGACAACATTTCTGCTTTTCGACTCCGTCCGAATACGCACATGCGTTCAGCTGTGCTTTGCCGATCGCTAAATAACTCAGTTTGGTTTCGATTTGACAGAAACGTACTGCACTATTTCGTTTCAATACGTAAATCCTTCATAGATATTTTCGTTGCACTAACTGAACCCCGAAAAAAAATTATTACACACGTTGTACCACAAAAAAACACGAAAAATTATATTTTCGCATGAAAAAGCCACACAAAATTTTCTTTGCTCAAAAAAGCAACGCAAAATTTTACTTGCACGTGGCCTGAGCATTCGACAATTGCCAGCTCTTGGATGCTGAAAAGTAGCGCTTCTGCTGTTGTTGTTGTTGCAGAAAAAATGTGAATATCACAGCACATGTTGTGAGTACCCTGTAGTGGCTGCATGTCAAGATTGTAGTGCATGAAACGAGAGGAAAAAAACTCCAACATTTTTATCAGCTGGTCGTAAATATGGTTTGAGATTTGTGAAAAAGTTATGCACGCACTTTCAGGTGCTTGGCGTGGTTGCGATGGTAACGGATGAGCGGCAAGGGTGCAATGTGAGCTATTGCTGGCAGGATCTTTTATGGTCCTCTGTTGAACTCTAAATCTCCATTGATATGTATTGTTGGGAAGCAGCAAAAAGATCGCAAGCCGCGATCACTGAATTATTGCTTTTTCCGCAAATCAACGGGTGTTATTCGTCGCGATGCCCTTCCTGCATTACAAAGGCTTTGCGCTTACGGGCCATTTGAAGACTGCCAAGTGCGAATGTTTGCGAAGCAGACGAACAGGCAGCTCCAGCAGTTACTTGCTGTTGAAAATAAAACAATTTTGCAGCAGCTATAACCGTCAACTCTCTGCATGATGTTCCAACTCACACTAATTTTTTATCCACATCACACTGGCATATGTTCAGAAATGATTTACACTAACGGGTCATTTGAAATCTGCCAACAACGAATGTTTGTGAAGCAGCGTCGAAAAAACGGATGAAGCATTTACTTGCTGCCGAAAAAAATATTTATACTCAAGCAAAAAAAGGTAAAACCTCTACATGATATGTTTTAACTCAGTAAAAAGATTTTTGAGTAATTATTTATGCACTCTGCATTGGCATGCGTTCACAAATGCTTTACACTAACGGGTCATTTGAAATCTGATAAGTGCGAATGTTTGTGAAACAGCGCCGAACACACGGCTGAAGCAGTTACTTGCCGGGGAAAAATATATTTATCCTAAAGCAAAAATCGTCAAATCTCTACATCATTATGTTCTAAGTCAATGAAAACGTTTCTGAGTATGTATTTATGCACACTGCAGTAGCATGCGTTCACAAATGTTTTACCCTAACCGGCGGTTTTAAATCTGACAAGTGCGAATGTTTGTGAGGCAGGGCTTATGGCCAAGTGCGAATGTTTTTGAAGCAGCCGAACAGGCAGCTTCAGCAGTTACTTGCTGTTGAAAATACAATTTTGCAGCAGCTAAAACCATCACTTGACAGTTTTCGTTTCTCTACATGATGTTCCAACTTACACTAATTTTTTATCCACATAACACTGGCATGCATTCGGAAATGCTTTGCACTAACGGGTCATTTGAAATCTGCCAAGAACGAATGTTTGTGAAGCAGCATCGAAAAAACGGCTGAAGCACATACTTGTTGTCGAAAAAAATATTCATTCTCAAGCAAAAATAGTCAAATATCTACATGATATGTTTTAACTCACTAATAAAGTTTTTGAGTAATTATTTATGCACTCTGCATTGGCATGCGTCCACAAATGCTTTACACTAACGGGTCATTTGAAATTTGCCAAGAACGAATGTTTGTGGAGCAGCGTTGAACACACGGCTGAAGCACTTACTTGCTGTCGAAAAAAAATATTTATGCTCAAGCAAAAATCATCAAATCTCTGCATGATAGTTTTTAACTCAGTAAGAAAATTTCTGAGTGATTGTTTATCCACATTACATTAGAAACCGCTCCCAATGAAGTGCAATGTGACGAGACAATCAGCCACATGGTTACAGCAGGCCGATCTTATTTCCGCACTCTGCGAAACGCGTGCTTGACTGCAGGCAAAACCACCATGGTTGCAGGCAAAATAAACTACGGTTGCTTTGAAATGCTCTCCTGACCACAACGTACGTCAGCGAACATTATAAATACATGTTTCTGGTTGCTAGAGACTTGTACGAAATGTTCGTACTTTATAGAGGAAAACATACGACCCGGCGCTCAACGGTTGGCATTTGAAGTGAAGTACGAGTATATCGTACGCCGGCCACGAATA
>Ga0210059_1007381_pt1 | contig 17470 bp, 14 predicted proteins | sample Ectturendosymbi2_FD_188042 | JGI IMG/M metagenome (GOLD analysis project Ga0210059, IMG submission 188042) | Ecteinascidia turbinata endosymbiont from Florida, USA - Sample 2 (SPAdes) (version 2) | ecosystem: Host-associated > Tunicates > Ascidians > Unclassified | place: Key West, Florida...
TTACTGGAAACTAGGCTACAATCCGAGTCTTTTGATACTTTGGATGACCTGCTGGGGTTTCGGGTTCAAAAGTTGTGATGTAAGTTTGTAAAAATATTTGACTAATTAGCTCATTAGTTAATTAATGAATTTTTTTATTTTAGATCATAACTTTTGAACCAGAAACGTTAGAAAGTCGATCAAAGACTCGGACTCGAGCCTAGTTTCCAATGAAAACTTCAGCGAAACACTTTGACCTAGCGGTTGGGCCCTAGGCCAGGCAACATGAGCCATAATGACCCTAAAACTACTTCAGTTATGACGTCAGTCACAAAAAATCCGCAACCCCCAACCAAAAATTTTTTTTTCGAGTGCAATCTACTAGACTGGCCGATCCGTTTGAGCTCTTGAACAGCTCTCTAGCGCAATCGGCAGAGGAGCTAGGGCGTTGGTAAGGCAACCAAAAACCGCTATTTTTTAGGCCGAAATCCAAGTACGAATATATCGTAGACCGGCTCTCAAAGTGTTAAGCAATGACTAATGCATGCAACTCTCTTCAACAAAATATGTACATCTGTTGTGGTTTTGTTTATCTTAGGTGCTACAAGTGGCTTTATGGTGCTACAAGCTTTATGCCTATATTCATATGATATAGGCGTATGATATATTCGAGAGCTGTTCAAACCCTCTGAAGACTTGCAAGGTCTTGTTGTTCAAGTTCACTGCTGGCGTATGAACAGATCTTACTTTGAAATCACACATTGAGCTGCACTTTTTGCACCACTTTGCATCTCCATAACTCACCAGTTGACTGTGCTGGAGAGCTGTTCAAACCCTCAAAAGACACGGCAAGTCTTCTAGCTTGCAACGAAAAAAATTATAAAGTTTGGGATTTCGGGTTTTTTGTGGGTGACATCATTAGTGGGGTACGCTTAGGCTTTTTGGTCGAGGTTATCAGGCCCTGGACCTCAACTACAAGAGGTAGGTATTTTGCTCACATTTTTAGTAGAAACTAGGCTAAAATCTGAATCTTCTGAGCCCTTGATTAGCTTTCTAGGGTTTTTGCTTCAAAAGTTAGGGTAAAATAAGCAAAATTTGGGTAAAAATCTTTGGGTGTTTTTTACCCAATTTTTTCAAAACCCAAAACTTACAATTTTTTGATTGCAAACTGGAAGACTTGCCAAGCCTGAGAGTTTGAACAGCTCTAAAAGACAGATCACAAGTTCCATGTTTATACCAGGTTAAGGTTATTGGCTTAGTGTAAAACTGTTAAATAAGAATTTTGTCAAATAACAACCGCCAGCGTTCAGTGTTTTGGAAATTAATTACAAGGCAATATTAGCTTGTTGCTCCATAGACTTGAAACAGTGCATCTAGACTAAGTTTTTGCACGTATTGATAAATTGCAGACAAAACCAGTTAATGGCATAGTCAATATGACAAGCTTTTGCATGCATTGAGCTGACATGCAATTATCAGTATCTAATGAAAACAGTGTACATTGTTATCAGAAACACTTGTTTATTTTTACCCATGGTTGTAAACCCTTCCAAGTGTCCTTGTTGCTATGGCAGAGTTTTTCATCATATTTTACACCTCTGCCCCGAAGTCGAACAGTTGTCAAAAGTTGTTCATATTTCCTGCAATTTTGCAAAAAAGACTGCAATTTTCATATGTCCTGCGTCACAGATGTTGTTGCACAACCTTCTTGTTGAGGGACATGATCAAAGGAATGAAAGCAAAGGTTTGTATCTGAAGTAGGCACATACCAGTCACAACCCACAAGAGCATGTGAAAGCAATGCAAAATGACTACAAACAATAAGGATGCAACATACAGCTACTTAAATTGTTATAAATGTGATTTACTGATTAACTGTGATGTGATTAACCGGTATGTTTGTTTCACGTGTGAATTGGAATGGTTTGGGTGTGTTGAATTCTATCTGATAAAGTAATTTCTGCATTTAGCCTTAATGCAGTTGTCCTGTTTGTATTAAAAACTGTGACATGAGTTCTTAATTGTAGTTTTAATTGTTGTTCACAAGAATTGGCTGTGTTAAGCAATTTTTTGTGGTATATGAAATGCTGGCAATTATGAATTTCATTTCAAAACTTCTTCAATCAATTTCCTATACATACTCCTCATTCCATTTTTTTACCCTTTTGTTAAAAAAAAACTTAAAAATTGTAAATTCAAATTTTACACCGACAGCATTTGTCACAAATTTCAGGCTGAAAGAGCATGTTTGTTGAAAACCTTTTAAACACTTCAAGATGAAAATACGAAAATCTTATCAATTGTGTAGTTGCAAAACCTAAGCAGAATCTTACCATTTTTTGTATTCTATTTTTGTTAAAAGTTTTTATATAAAGGTTTAATTGGCAAATTTCTTATTGTCATATGGTGCATCTCATTATTTTTAGCTTTTTTCTGTTGAGACTCATTTTTTTATTTTTCTGAATAACTCAGCTGTTTTGTAGCTACATGTTCCTTGAGTATGAGAATTCACAAGATGCTCGAGATGCTGTGAAAGCAATGGATGGATATAAACTGGACAAGTCCCACATGTTTAGAGTCAATCTCTTCAGCGATTTTGACAAGTAAGTGATTGCTCAATTAGTTCATCAGTCAATAAAAATTGGTAACTTCAGTTCTGGATTTTGTGCAAAGCGTGTTGTGTACTATCATATTGTGATATCACAAATGAAAAGTTGTTAGTTGCTATGGCAATTGGTGAATATGTTTTCGCAGATACGAAAAAATTACCGAAGACTGGGTTGCCCCTGAAAAGCATGTATTCAAAGATGTGGTGAGGTTTTCTTAGAACTGAGCTGCATGTCAAGTATTTTGATGGATTCTGTGAATCCAGTTCCAGTTATGCACTGGTTTAATGATAGTGTTTATGTCCTTGTACAGGTCCGAATTCCATTTTTATTGATTGTGAGTGATGAAAGTTTTTAGTTACAGTTTGTTGTTGTCAGGGCAATTTGCATTATTACCTGGAAGATGAAGATTGCAATGATCAGTTTAGTGTCATTTATGAAGGTGGAGAAAAAACTGCCATTTATCTTAACACAGCATCGGAACCTCTTCTACTTGAGGAAAGAAAGGTATGGCCTTCTTGATTAATAACTATCTCATACGTTGCACAACTGTCTCTGGTCTATGGATGTTTATTCAAAGTAATCGACAGTGGTTGTGTGTTAAAAATACTCCTCTTTCGTTTGGGTTGTCTTACCACCATAGAGCGCTGCAGGGCTGTGAAGTTTGCAAGATCATCATAAGGAACTGAATGGACGCTTGCCAACCTTTTGAAAATGCAAGTGTCACTACACTGCAAATCGGGACAGCACCAAACTGAATGCAAAGCTGTGGTCAAGGTTACAGTACAATTTAGAGTTATCAGCTGTAAACATGCTGATGTTTCTTATCTTGTGATTAAGTGCGCCACAATGTTTAAACGTATTATGCTTGAATTGTGCATCATGCTTACAATCAATTAATTTCTGCCATTTTCGTTAGTTAGGTTTTGCAAAACCAAATGTTCAAGTAGGATGGATTGCAAAATTTTCAAACACAATTTCATAATCTTCTTTCAAGCATGCTGTGAAAAAATGGTGTGATTTACTTGTTGCCAAGTGTTTGCTTTTGCATAGTTACAATGAATGTTGCAACCAGAAAATAAGATTATGACTAAACAGTAACATGTGTGATCTAATCACCAAGCATTTGACAGATTAGCTGGTATTGATTCTGTGCAACCACACAGCAATCACAGGTATTATGCTGCAACAACTTCATACAAATTAATTAAAAAAGTACTGAATGTCTCTATTTTCAAAATCGGTAAGGAGATAAGAGTGAATTTTTATAAAAACAAAGAAAGTTAAAGATGAAAGTTAATTAAAATGTATTCAAGGTCAGAGAGGACAGATAAAAAGGAGCATTAAATCAAACAGCCTGAGGAATACATTTAGGTTAGCCATGTACACCAGCCCTGACCGTAAAAGAGATAAATCACCACATTGGATGCTATCAGGACAGCAAAAAACAAAAGCTCATGAGCACATTTTAGGCATGCGGGTTTTTGCGAATCTTTATCAGTAGTTGGATGACAAAGGTTTGAAGAATTCATGCTGCAATTGCAATAAAATATTTAAATCCTATGCAGACCATCATAACACCAAGGTTACAGTGTATCATCTCATGTTCTCAAAAAGCTGCTGCAAGCATCTGGTTGCATGACAAGACAAGGTTGCTGTTCCACAAGAAGCCAGTGCACCAATCAGCACCACATTCACATTGGCAAATATATCCTTGGAAGCAGTCAGCTATAGTTAGCAAGTTTTGAATTTTGTCCAGTGAATTAGACTGATGTTGTCAAGAGTCAAAAGTAGTATTAAATGCGAAATTCATTTGGTACTACAAACGAATGATGCTAGGTTTGTAATAAGCCAGTGTCTGTGAATGTCTTGTGATTGTCAAAACAGTAATTCCCATTGAATTGTGTGAATCACACAGTTTGCCTGCCATGGGTAGGTCAACATCCTTGGTCCCTTCCTTATCACACCACCATTGAAACTGACTAAAATGGCCATCCAAACTTTGCAAAAGACTAACAAACTGTCAGGGATGGGGGGTACTGAAGTGGAGAACCTAAAGCCTTTCGGTTTCAGTGTCCCGCCATCTTGTTTATCGACAGCAAAGATTATTTTGAAGACAAGTCCTGCCGATAAACTCGGAACCACCATGTTATTGATAAAGTTGGTTTCATCGTGGTCTCATGTTGAGTCTGCTTTGACGAAGTCACTGAAGTAAAAAATGGAATCTTACATTCAAAGAGATTCCCATTAACACAATGACTTCATGCAACTTTTGTGTTGTGCTGCAATTTTCACTAAGATATCACTTTGCATTTGTGCATTACAGCGATGGACAGAAACCTACACTCGCTGGTCTCCCAAAGGCTCCTATTTGGCGACTTTCCATTCAAAAGGAATTGCTTTGTGGGGTGGGGAGAAGTTTAAGCAAATCCAACGGTTTGCTCATCCTGGTGTTCAACTCATTGACTTCTCACCTTGTGAAAGGTGAGCTTCATCACCAAGCCATCACCTGTGCTTATTTCTAGGATAGTTCCAGTTAAACATTCAATACCTGTGCGAAGTGGTACATTTGAAGTTTGCATCTCATTGTTTCTGCATAATGTTACTCAATACAGTGGTTTGCTTGGAATTCCATGATGTACAAAGAATAACTAGAAAGTAATATTGATGTTCACTGGCAGAGTAGTCAAGAAATAAAGTTTTGGACATAAGATCAATCGTCAACAAAGACCCTATTTCTTTGAAATTTATCTTAGGGGCGTTGTTGTCGAAGAAATTCCACTTTTGACCTGAATTGTTAATACAACTGCTGTGCCAGTAGCAGACACAAGTGTGTTTATTAAAAACACACTTGTTTGGTTTGGGTGATTTTTGCCAAGTGTGAGAAGTTTTCCGTCCATGTTCTCACTTACAGCATGTTAACCACCTGTAAACTTGACTGCTCTACCACTGGCATTTAAGATCACCACAATCTTAAGGAATCTTGAGGAAAAAAGAAAATAGTCTCACTGCATCCAATTTTCTCATACACTTCGTAAGAAAAAGCTCCGCATGACTATTCATAGTTGATGTTCTTCAACGTTATTTCAAGTGCAACATGTCTCAGATTTTTGCATTATGTTCTAAACACGTTGCCTTTCATTAGATACCTGGTAACATTCAGTCCCATGCCTGACCCTGGGGCAGGAGAGGAGTCCCAAGCCATCATCATCTGGGAGGTTTTTGCTGGAACTAAAAAGCGAACTTTTCAAGCAGACATGTCTGGAGCCGACGATAGACAGTGGCCTATATTCAAGTACGAACTAACTCAGGAAGATGTTTGTTACCCATGTTTGCGGAATTTTTTATGTGTTGTGAAGAAACGAAATAAAGCTTGGTTTTCCTTCAGAATGATTGTTTTGTCACAGATGGAGCAGCGATGGGAAATACTTCGTGCGGAAGTCAAAAGGCGTTTTGAGTGTTTACGAAACACCGGTCAGTACTTTCCTATTTAAGTTGTTTCCACATGTGTTGTTGCAATCATAGATATGCATTTGCTTTCGATGTATGGTGTTTGTTGATGTGCATGATTAACTCACATCGCACGTTACCAGTGCTGTTTGTAACCACCAGTGCTGTTTATAATCACCATTTCTCTTTATAATCACCATCACTGTTCAAAGCCACCAGCGCTGTTCAAAACCCACCAGCACTGTTTACAACCACCAGCGCTGTTTGTGTAACTACCAGCGCTGTTTGTAACTACCAGCGCTGTTTGTAACTACCAGCGCTGTTTGTAACCACCAGCGCTGTTGTAACCACCAGCGCTGTTTGTAACCACCAGCGCTGTTTGTAACCACCAGCGCTGTTTGTAACCACCAGCTGTGTTTATAACCACCAGCTGTGTTTATTACCACCAGCTGTGTTTATTACCACCAGCTGTGTTTGTAACCACCAGCTGTGTTTGTAACCACCAGCTGTGGTTGTAACCACCAGCGCTGTTTGTAACCACCAGCGCTGTTTGTAACCATGAGTGCCAGATGAGCTGCGACCAGCACCATGTTGTTGTGAAGGCTTGTGGTGTTTTGCACTAGAGTCCTGTATGGGTTGAATTGTTTTGTCCGCACCGCCTCGCACTGTTTTTGTCCCACACCCACACATGCCACTGTGTGGCTGAAAACCACTAAAAACTCTGGAATGTGTTTCATTGTTATTGAGAATTTATTCAGTGGTTCATTTAAATGGCACCAGAAGCTCTTAATAATCACTGTAAAATAAAAATGTGAAACCTTTAGCTCAGCCTTGAGTGCTTCTTTCTCAGAGCACTGTTGAAAAAGTATGCCGTTCACTGACGAACACTTTAAATTTGCTCTTCTGCTGTTCACGACATGACCATCGATACTAAGCACTCACTATCAGCGCTACTTGATATCATACAGAACGTATTTCTTTCAAGATCACTGAGTGCCGGACGCTCCAATCTTTCGTCTCGCCACCACTGGACAATATCGCTATATCCTTGTACCACGAGCTCTCTGTAGCATGAATTTCTTACATCACTTTTACATGCATTGAGTCAACATTCAGTTATCCGCACAAATAATGTCTTACCTCTCACCTGCACCAAGTTCAACCAACGCCCGGCCCATAAATGCTGGTACTCGCAGGCCGTGTGGGTTAACTTGCCCCGCGCAGGACTCTAATGTGTGTGCAGAAAGGAAGGTCACTTTGCATTGTGGACCAACCACGTTGCTGTTATCACTTCTTGTTCTTTATACAGTCGATGGGACTCTTGGATAAGAAAAGCATCAACATCGAAGGAATAAGGTCTGCTTTTGAATGACTACTGACGTAGATGTTCGACTGTCAGTTTGACTTTAGACGTATGCTGTAGAGCAGGGGTGGGCAATTAGCGGCCCACGGGCCATATGTGGCCTGCGGAAGCAATTAAAAAAAACTTTAAATCTGTAAATTCCTCGTACTTAAAGTAAAACTTGAACCGAGACTTGCCTCTATTTCCATCAGAAAGTACGGCCTTCTCAAGGTGGCCTCCGAGCTAAAGTAATTGCCTACCCCTGCTATAGAGTTTTTTTTTAATATAACACCATTTAAAACAGACCCATCATCTGCCGAACTTAATTGAGTGAGGCACGGAGTAGTTTGGTTGTTCCACAATCATTATGTAAAAGATTGATTTCGTCATACATTTCATTTTGCCATAACTTCCACTTCAATCGTTTGTTATAATATACTTCTATTTTGCAACCATTTCGTTCGTTTTGCCATCATTGGCGACAGATAGTGAGTTGTAGCGCCACAAACGTCCTTGTTAGAGAAGACAATCCACCGTTATTTACAGCAGCACATAAAATCTTCAGCGTGTGTATGACGTCATGCGTGGTAGATTTGATATCATCTGATTAATGGTAGCAAAGTCATTCGAAATACTCCTTTGCAAATGGTTCTTGTTTTGATTGCCAGATAATCTGATGCTTGGTGTTTGTTCTCAGTGAGTTCGTCTGGTCCCCCTCCTCCAATATGTTGGCCTTCTGGCTTCCAGAAAGGAATGAAATACCCGCTCGGGTCACAATCCTGGAGATCCCGTCGCGAAAGGAAGTCCGGGTCAAAAACCTTTTCAACGTTTCTGACATCCGATTGAACTGGCACAACCAGGGGAGGTTCCTCTGCGTCAAAGTCGACCGTTACAATAAAACGAAAAAGGTTTGTTCCAATGAGCTCTCTACGCAATTTTGACCCCGTGGAAATATCATTTCATGTAGAACGCCATACCATCAGCTTGTTTGTTACATTAGAAAGTGAACATCGTTTTAAGTTTTTCCCCCAACTTTCATAAACATATTTGACTTTGATCTTACAAACACATTTTCACGTAACATGTTTGAATTATGTGGCGATCAAAAACCCGAGCGGCATGTGCGCAAAGCTTCACACTGTGGCAGCAAGCAACAATAGAGATGACTCCGTTATTGCTGGTTCGCGCCACATATACGGGTGTCGTTTTTCATGCAAACCCTGTTTGTGGTGAGTTACGCATTGAACACTGCGGAGTGAGAGGTTGCAGCAGTCACAGGCACAGTGTGAAGCTGTCATGGCGTAAACATTGACAGCGTTGCCACCAGATTTAAGTGGTTTTTGTGAAGCCGTACGTACATTCTTAGCATTTTTGTTGCATGCAGGTGCTTAACAACAAAATTTTATTGTGTCAAGGTTTAAAAATTTGATTTGTAGAGAATGAGAAAGTTTGTGAAGCAGAAAAATGTTTTTCTCTGCTTGTGAGAGTTTCAATGAAGGAAACACGGAATGCGTTGGTTCATGATTTTCTGCTGCTTGTCAAAAACTTTTTATAAGAATTATTTTGCAGGCGAATATTTCCAACTTTGAGATTTTCCACATTCAAGAAAAGCAGGTTCCGGTGGACATCGTTGAATTGAAGGAGCAGGTCAGTGATTGGTACGTTCTTGGTCACGTGACTGTTTAAAGACAATTTTTGACTGGTTGTCGTGGTCACGTGGGTTTAGAAAAATGCAATGAGAACGGCATAGGACAAAGACAATTCCGACGCGATTTTTGCGCACTATTGAGGCGAGACGCTCAGGCGCAGTTTCAAGGACCCAGGGGCGAAATGCATCTCTCTGCTCTAATGTCGATTCCTAGTCTCCCGTAGGAATATTTTAGAGTGATCGAATTAAGAATTCCGGACCAACACAAATCATCGTATTATTACTTGAAACGTGAAACTGGACCTTTGCACAAACATAGCTACTACTCGTGTGGTCCAGCATCCGCTGATGAACAATTACGTGCATCTGTAACATGTAGGAGTTGGCGGACTAGTCTCCCCACCTTATGCAGTTCATTCCAAGCGCTTCAGATCACTGTTAATCCCCCCCCCGGCAAAGGGCTGCCACCATTCTAGCAGTGGATATGTTTGTGGACACCGCTGTATCAAGAAATTCCGGAATTCTAGCATTGAATGCGAGGGCGTTGCTAACAATGAGCAAGTTTGGCGAAAAGCTCAGCACAAGATTCCTTACGTTACCTAACGTTTCCAGTTCTTACAAGTTCCGGCTGACTCAAATCTCAAGACTTAATCCAGAAATTGTTCTATGGAATCCTCTTTTCACTTAAATTTTTTTACATCAACCTTCTTGACTTTGCAGAACTATTTTCATTTGCACAGGGACAAACGCATGAAAAAACATGCTGTGTCAAAACAAGAAAAAACATACCAAAAGTATAATATATAACTCCAGGTCACAAATTAAAGCGATTGGTTGTGTACAAGTACAACACGATGTGAAGTTACTTATGAAGAATATTCTTAAATGACTTCAGTTGCTTTGCCCCGAAGTTACGTTTGAAACGATTTGCATTTTTACTTACCCGCAACAACGCTTTGCTTTGGGTGAGAAGAACTGTCTCCACAAAGTCTTGTTTACCCAGTTACTCTGTGGTATCACTGAGTTGTATGCATATACTTTTGGCGAGTTCCAGTTAATTTTTTAGCAGCACCAACTGCTGATTTCAATCCCTGTGCGGTTGGTTTAGTGCGCAGCTCATGTTATGCGATTACTGCTTTACTTCAAGTGTAGAACCCTGTTAGAATTTTAGCAAAGTCGACAAATTTGAAAGGGAGGATTGTGCTTCACGTTGCATTTCGCATCAGTTGAACAACGCTTCCTCAGCCTCTTAATACGAAATCTGTAGTTAGGTTGCTTGGATGACAGTCGTGCATACTGTTCCGCAGTAAAAACACTCTGTGCCTAATGATGCATTTAATTAGACTTAGGACCATTTGTTCAGCAAATGCATCATCAAAATTATTCGGCGATCTTTTTTAAGACTAGTCCATATACATTGCGCGAAACAGACCCTTAGTGTCACGTGACACTTCGCCTCCGCGAGTTTTTCAGAAACGCTCAGTTTTAAACTTTTATGACGAAACAAAGCCACCGCCGCACTTTGTTTCTCGAACGAGCTGTTGCGCATTGCTTTTGCGAGGACGACGTTTGCGCCAAGGGTGATTCACCCCCTTACCTTTCAGTGGTTACCCCACCTAAGGTTTATGTGAATGGGGGGAATAACACGGGCTCTGTTGAGATTAGTGATGGATTCGCTCAACTGAGTAGCATCACTCCTTCCCCCCCAGGTCATCGCGTTCGCGTGGGAACCCACAGGAAACAAGTTCTGTTGCCTCCACGGGGAATCACCGAGGATCAGTGCTACGTTTTATGAAATTAAAGGTGGTAAAGTGGAACATTTGGGTGAGTTTCGTTCGCTGTGCGTCGTGTTGCGACTTATTAACTCATAATTCAGAAGCTTAAATCAGGTGTCGTTACGTAAATGATCCTTGGCTCAAAATATAATAAGTGGCAAAGCACGGGTAAGCAATCCACGAGGACACTGTTAGCGCACTAGCTTCACTCACTTGACATGACCTAATAATTAACTGTCCCATGGAGTTGCTTCGTTTCTTGTTGGATGTTTCGGGAAATCTTCTGTCTAATATTTCTGTTTCTTTATTGCTTAATAAATCTTCTACTTCTTCTTCGCACCAAATTCTCACAAAGACTTAAGTGGGACGGATAGGGATCTAGATTTGGAAATAGCGAAATAGTGATACCAAAGTACTAAACCCACCGACCACAGCAGCTGGGTACTTAAGTTTGAAACTTTGATTGATCGCAAATGGATGAATTGCCTGATGTCGTTATTACATTTTCGTGAAGTAATCAACCGACATGATTGTTGCAAGATATTTGACCAAATTGTAGATCAGGAAGCTGCTTTGAGAATTAATTACCTGCTTCAGTTTCCATCAGTTGGAAGCATCTGACAAAGAAAAAGAAGAGTCATGTTGTTTGGTTGCCCAGCAACGAGGATCACAAACGTTTTTCTTTTGTCTCTTTTTGTTTTTTGTCTCCTCTCACTCTTTTCATTGTCTTGAGTCGATGGTTATCACAGTAAAACATTTTGCTCCACGACCATCTTGATTTCATGCTTTGATTCGTTCAAATGGGTCATTTCATTATAATTCAACCCAAATTTCTGAAATTTGGAACCACATGTTTTAGGTTTTCGTTCCTTTTCACATATGTTTGCAGCTACAAATTTTTAGGAAAAATGACACCAATTTTGCAAAATTGATCGGGCCGAGTTTGATTTATCACTGCTTTTGTATTTTTGCCACTAGATGGCATTCGTGCTGATGAGCAACACAAAAATGACTATAACTCTAGATCTGCTAGTCCAATCCTAATGAAATTGGTGTCTATACCCATGTTTTCTAGGATGGGCTTTCTAAATATGCAGTTAAAATTAACCTAAAACCAATAGTTTTTATGATATTTGCGTTTTTTCCCCCCTGCATTGCTCGCCTAATTTGGGATGGATGCCGAAAATATATATTTTTTAAATTTGTTGGTTTAGATAGAAAACATGGCTGTGTTTCCAAACATATTATTCTCAAGACTAACATTTATGAACTTCTACAAAAAATCACAAATGCAGAATTAGCTCTAAACAGTTTCCTTTGTCTGCTCTATGACATCACAAGTGACATTAACATACTATCTGTTACTTAACAGTCTTATGAATTGCTAGCTAATGACTTCATAAATACTTGTAATATGATAGAAACTGCCTTTGATTACTTGCATATGGGTTGTCTTTTAGTGTTTCTTGTGGAACTTCTGCACTTCAACAGTCCTTTACAAACAGTTTAAGGTTGATGTGACGTAACATACTCAACTGAAGACTTCAAGTGTCTGCAGTTGCTTTCCTGTTGTGTTTGAAAAAAACACTTCATATAAACAATGTTTTCAGGATGATGTATCCTTATCTATGAATTTTATCAAAAATGTTTTCACTGAATTTATTGAAGTTTACCCAAACTCTAAACTTTATTGGCAATCTAATAGGATCTACCTTGATTGCATTCTAACACTTCAATTCAATTGAATTGAACTTTGAACTCAAAAAAACCTGAAGTCTTTGACCTAGTTTTTTTCCGAAATGAGGCCAATTTTATTGAACCTAAGCGATGTGTTGTCACAAACTGCAATTGTTTTGTCATATTGCAACGCGTTTCTCATTAAGTCATAATCGCAAATGCGAGCGAGTCGGAGATTATGTGAAATGCATCTTTCGTTCTGAATCTCCACAGTTAATTTTTTTGGCATTTGCTGCAAATACAAAGATTAGTTGAACAAACTACTGCACCGACCTTCCTTGTCTTCACACATTGCTATGTTCAGAAACAATGGAACGAAAACAAGCTTCCCACATATTCTGGTCGCCAACCGGACAGTTCGTTCTTTTGATTGGACTCAACAGGTAGGTCTGCCATCATCAAGTCGAATGTTTATCCTTGTTTCTTTTGCGGGGGGTCGTCGGCCAACGTGACCCCCGCAATAACCGCCTGTTGTGTCAGTGCATCGTGCAGCCACAACCTAATGTGAGAATCTATTGAGGGATAGCATATTCAAGCATGCTGTGAATGTTTATACGTTAATACTTATCTGCACTTTGCCACAAGAGCATCGCTAACTGGTTTGTGTGATAATGTATTCTCTAAGTAGATCGTTAAAAAAAATCAGGTGTAGGTGTGTTGCAGCACTGGTGTGTTGCAGCACAGGACATGTTGTGCACCAGACTATGATGAAATGCACTGTTTTTGTTTAAACTCACATCACCGTCACTCGTTGAACCTGAAGCTAAACAATGATCTGTCGGTTTTAAGCTCAAGTCAATTGGAGTTCATCGATACAGCAGACATGACTGTCATGAATTCAGGCGAGCACCTGATGGTCTCGGATGTGGAGTGGGATCCGACAGGCCGCTACCTCGTGTCCATAGTCAGCTGGTGGGCACACAAGGTAAGCCTTGTGAGGAGGTACGTGAGAACAACATACGACCTGATATTTGAAACTATTTTATTATCTTCCTGTGCAGATCGACAACGCCTACTGGGTCTGGTCCTTTCAGGGAAGACTGCTAAAAAAGTGTCCAATGGAACAGCTGTGCCAGTTGCTATGGCGACCGCGTCCCCCAACTTTGTTGTCAAACGAGCAAATCAAGGTACCGTGTGCAAACTGTCAGTGTGCTTAATGTCGTTAGAGAGGTACCAGTTTCGCCGTATTCGTCCCAGGGGGTGCTTCTGCTTTGACTGATGCATGGCTTGGATGCTGTTCAGTTCAATTTGCCGGACAACGAGGTTCTGTTTGTTTTTAATGTGACGTTTAAGCAATCACTTTGATCTTTCTGACTTGTGACTGATTCCACTTGCGCGACACAAGCTTCACCACTGTACCAAGAATATTGTGCTTTCAAAAGCGGAACTATAAATAATTATATTCAAGATATTAAGTAGCAACAGAAGTGCGCTGGCATGCTGCTTCACCAGTTAACACCCAACTGATATTGTTGGGATAACATTGTTTAAACATTCGTGTCATTGTTTTTTATTATTAAAGTTACAAGTTTGTGAAAGTGTTTCACCGCTTAAATTCCTTAATAAAAATCAACAAAATACAAGATTTATCCTTTGCAAAGTACGTTCTACTCAAACCAGTTGCACGTGTTGTCCAGCCTGTCTGACCCTATTTTCATGGATCATTGGAACAAGCTAACCACACCCCAGTATAAGCCAATCAGATTTTGTGAAACTCAAGCAAAAGGCGAATGGGAAATCAATGCTAGGCAAGCAACAAAAGCATAATTTGTTGCAATTTGATTTCACTGTCTACAGTACATTCACTCCTGTGCCAAGCTCTTAATCATGGGCAGGATACTAACATGGTTGTGCAGAAGTCTGCCCCATTAGTTTTCAGCAGATATGACCAAGGTGTCTTAAGCACGTAGGGGTGGGGGGTGTGATAGATGGGACAACGCGATGATTACAGCAGAAGACAAAGGGTTGTTCCTCACAGCCACGCCTTTGCAACATGAAGAGCACGGAGTTACCTCCTCCCATCAACAACCACGTTATCCAATGCATGAGCACACCGCGTGCACCCAGAGACGGATCCAGCTAGTAAGTTCAGCGGGGGGGGGGGCGATTTCACTGATATTTGGTAATCAAGTCTCATTCGCGGGTTCACTACTGTGAGACAGGTGGAGTATACATTACAACACTGCTGTGACCAAACAATGGACGACAAAACGGCATTGTATCGCGAATGATTTTTTTTCGGAATTGTACAAAATCATTGTGAATGAAGTTACTTTCGTAGGTTTTAGGGTCGATCGACCCAATCGTCGCCCTTGCGTGCATCTGAAGCACACCACGTGCACCTGCAGCACATCATGTGCACTTGTAGCACACCTTGTGCACATGTAGCACACCGTGTGCATCTGCAGCACACCGTGTGCATCTGCAGCACACCGTGTGCATCTGCAGCACACCGTGTGCATCTGCAGCACACCGTGTGCATCTGTAGCGCACCATGTGCATATGCAGCACACTATGTGCACCTGCAGCACACTATGTGCACCTGCAGCACACCGTGTTCACCTGCAGCACACCGTGTGCACCTGCAGCACACCGTGTTCACCTGCAGCACACCGTGTGCACCTGCAGCACACCGTGTGCACCTGAAGCACACTGTGTGCACCTGCAGCACATGTAGACGCGGGTGCAACTCATTGCAAAGGCAAATGTAATGGGGTAGACATGTTTTGCTGCAGACCAGTTGGGAAATGTTTCTTGGCCATGAACCAAAGTGCTGCACGGCAGTGGTGACTGACTTTGTTCCGGATACGGAAATGACGGCAATGAAAGCAAAGTCCTTCGCCATCATTCCATCACAACATGACGAGTGTCAATGCACAACTTACCATTTCATCAGACAATCTTTGCTCAATGTTCCCATTCATCATCATGGTCGTGCAGTAGAGGACAGCACGTCCAAAGTGGAGTTAAACCGATACAGGAAATTTTTTCCCTTTAATGTGATCGCCGGATTTGGGTTGTTTGTTTGAAATTATGCAGTTTTTATCAAATGCCATTTTTCCCATCCATACATTTTTCCTCCGCACCCTCATGTTGTTCAAGGGCCTCCTACGCCTGAATCTATTGCAGGATATACTGTACTTCTGATTCCTCCGCAGAAAGTTCGTAAGAACCACAAAGAATACAGCAAAATGTTTGAGGCGAGGGACCGACAGATGCAGAGCAGAGTCTCGAAGGAGATAATCGACAAGCGGAGGGAGTTGATGGATGAATACAAGGCTTACAGACAAAGATGCAATCAAGTCTATCAAGATACGACGCCGTACAGGAGAGAATTAAGAAACGGTTGGTTGGTCATGCGTTAAATCAGCTGTGTATTCTTCATGTGGTTCAATGTTTCATGGTTTGATTGAGATGCGTCGTTTCTCTGAATGAAAAAAGTTATTTTTACTGGACATCTTGCGTGTTTGTTTTGACAGTTGGTGTAAAATGCTTGCATAGCATTTTTTATCTCATAGAACTGGCCTCACCTACATTGGTGTAAACACCGAATGTTTTTCCAGGTGTAAACACTGACGAGCTTGACAGCCATGCTGAGGACTGGGATGAAGTAACTGTTGAAATACTCATTGACGAAGAAGAAATTGTATTGACTGAAGATAAAGAGTAGTTGTTCGACCAGAACACCCAGAACTGTTGGAGAGTGGTGAGTGGACTGTGTTGTGATTGTCACATCATCAGTGTGCCGCCTCCATCGCAAAACAGCTGCAGTAATCGTTAACTGTGTTTGCAAAACCTGTGGAATGAAAGAATATTGCACTGCCGATTTCCCGGTGACGTAACTTAATAGGTCAACAATTGTACAAAGCTTATTTATTTATTTACAAATTCATTGACGTCACGTCAAGGCTATTGTGATACAACAATGCAAACAATGATTTTGTGACGTCAACACTATAACCAGTAAAAAATAACCCGATTACCTCAGATCAGTGGTTTTTGACGTGATCCGGGGGACCTGGAACCAGTGGTTGTCTTAGTGTGTGTGCGGGGCGCGCGAAATGGGGCCCGTTTTCAATTTGCACGCTTTGAGGGGGGCCCCCATTTTTAATTTACGTGCTTTGAGGGACCCCCATTTTCAGTTTATGCGCTTTGAAATATTTATGTGATTTTCTTTATGATAGTATTTTTATTCCAATGGTAACACAGTAAAGTTTACATTGGTTTGCTCTATGTTGTTGTTGATAATATGTTTTAATACATTTGGATTTTCAACCTGAAGATAAAAAGCCAAACTGAACTGATGAAACATAAATAGCTTTCTGTATTATCAAAGGACAAGAGGGCCCAGTCAAAATGTAAAAGACCCTCAACCAAGATGCTAGGGTCCCCTAATCAAAGGATAAGGATTTGGTATTAGGTTCTGGTTAAACATAATAGCCTTCCTACCCCTCTGGTTACAGGCCTGCTGCTCTGCCACAAGAACCAGCCTCACCTACACACTGGTGCAAACGCACACTAAGTGCCATGGCATAAAACAAGTGGATTCAGTCCGTGACAAGGGCCCCCCAAAATTGCCAGGACCACCACTGCCTGGAACCCTCCAGTTTCTTCAGCAAACCCATCGTAGCTGGAAAGATACGATTTCTTCAAACATAGGTATATATTTATTAATGAGCAAAGTAATCCATGCATCAGGCCCAGAGGTTTGCTCACCGGACCCTCCCTGGGTTCGATTGGACCCAAGTTATGAACCACTGGTTTAAACCCCCGTCAAGCCGACACTGGACCCGACGTACCGCATTTCTTATCGTATGGTTGTTGATTATGCGTCCGAAACATGGGGGCCGGTAAGGGGCCTTGCCCCCATGGGTTTTGAAATTTTTATCTCTTTAGTTTTGAGCGGGTAAATTAAAATTCACCACTGCCGCCC
>Ga0210059_1007382_pt1 | contig 17470 bp, 9 predicted proteins | sample Ectturendosymbi2_FD_188042 | JGI IMG/M metagenome (GOLD analysis project Ga0210059, IMG submission 188042) | Ecteinascidia turbinata endosymbiont from Florida, USA - Sample 2 (SPAdes) (version 2) | ecosystem: Host-associated > Tunicates > Ascidians > Unclassified | place: Key West, Florida...
CATATCGAACATCACCAACAGAGAGGCAAGCTTACAAATCACCGGAACTGTGAGAATGGCAAACAATACGTTGAAATCTACTGCACAAACGGAAATAACAGGTAAGAATAAGAACACAGCAAAAGCAAGCAAAGAGAAAGTAAAGACAAAACAACATTGCATGCCTTAAAAGTAACAAATATATATCTTTCAGTGATGATCGAAACAAATTGCACTGACATCAAGGGATGTGAATCCGGAAAGCACTCTTGCCATACAATTGCCAACTGCACAAACACCGATGGAAGTTACACATGTGCATGCATCGAAGGATACAGTGGTGATGGCACAAATTGCACTGACATCAACGAATGTGATTCATCACCACCTCCCTGCCATGCAAATGCCAACTGCACAAACACCAATGGAAGTTACACATGTGCATGCAGTGATGGATACATTGGGAATGTAGCTAATTGTACGGATATTGACGAGTGCCTCATTGGTACGCATGGTTGCCATCCCGATGCTAATTGCTCTAACTATTCTGGTAGTTTTGCTTGTGATTGTTTTTCTGGGTTTACTGGAAACGGATCATTTTGTTTTGGTATGTTGGTTTTGTTGTTTCGATGGCAATTGTTTTTCCTCCTTTATGTTGTAGTTTTTTCGTTTTCATATTTTCTCCACTTTTAGGGCTTAACTTGTGTGCATATGTTTTTTTCCCTATTCTGATTTTCCTCTGTTTTTTTGTGACTCTCCAGTATGTTGAGTTGTTTCTCCATGTGTATTTTAAGAACTCTTATGATGATTTGGTAGCCTGCTGTAGTTGTTTTTTTGCTCTGCTGTTTTTTTTCTGTTTTTTTTGCCGATTAGACGGTGTTTGTAATTGCCAAGTGTTATTGTTGCAATGTTGATGCTTTTCTTTTTAGGTTATCCTCCAAATATTGCTGTTTCGAACAAAACTTCGTCTGCTTTGGTTGTTGCTTGGGAAGATCGTTTTTCTTTTTTTTTTGAAGTAAGGTGTTTTGTGTGTGATTTGCGTTCTGTCATTTTGTTTTCTGCATAGTCCCGCACCCAAAAATTGATTACATGCCAACGTTTGGTTTCTGTGAGGCTGCATGTTTCCTTTTAATATTTAGCTTTTTTGTAATAGATGATTTCAATGTATTTTTGAAGCAATTTTCATTTTGACTGAATAGTGAAATACTCTCTTGAAAATTGAAGAAAGTTTTGCACAACGTTAGTCAAGTAAGTTCTCTCGACAATGGAGTAAGCAGGAAATCTTCAAGAAATCTATCGGCAAATGTTTTTGCTGGAAAACCGTTTGACGTGAAACTTTGCATCTTCAGTCCTGACATCTACCAGCAGAACTTGTATTCTGATTACAATAATTATTCATTTCAGTCTTGAATTTCTTTGTCCCCGTGTGAACCTTTCATCATTTCAAATTTAACATCCCTTGTAAATTTTAGGACAGAGATTACGTAATTTTGTTTGACATCTCCCTATAAAGTTTTTGGCAGTTGATTGCTTACTCCGATTTCACCAGTTCTGGGGAGTAGGCTAGGTACATCAATACAGATCTGTGCAAATTTGAATCATCGCGAAAAGTTGAAAGCAGTGCTTATTGAGTTGATTCCTCGTGAGCTTACTGAAAACCTAGTGCTTGTATAATGGATGTGCCTTTTCGCATTACGAATTGCCGTTTCCAAACTCGCGATTGTTTTCTGTACGTGAGGTCTGGTTTGAGTCAACCTATCAATTGCGCCATGGGAGATTTGCCGAGTGATGATCTGCCGAGCTGACCTCGTTTCACCATTAAAAATTTCGTCTTGCGGCGTCAATGACCACCACATTTTTGAGATAGAGTTGTTCGTTGTGCCTCGCATGCGGTAGCCCATACGCTTTTCTCGTCTGCAGTGGCGCGATCGTGGAAGTATTTTCTGCTGCTGCTAATCACATGCCTTTTGTAAATAAAGGTTTGTGCACAGGTAATCCGTTAAACCCAACATAAAAGTTGAGAGTCAAACGCATTGCTTCGGCTTCGGCTTTGCAACCTAAAATGTCTGGCAGTTTAGTCGGGAATTACTGTAGGACAGTACTCACACAACGACTAGGATGCCTCGTGGTAGTGGTGTTTCGGGAAACCACCATTTCTACACGCAACGGCGACCTTCCTCCGAAGATCTTGACGCTGGGCAAATCCCCAAACTTCTACAATTTTAACTGTTGTTAACAACGTCAATCATTCTGGCACTTCCAACCCAATCAAAAACTACTTATGCGTAAACGAGCTTTTGTCTTTCGCTGGGTAGGCCGATATTTCAAGACAATGTTGAAAGAGAAGTTTCAGGCTCCACTTCTTCGCGACAGAAGCTGGAACCAATTTGCGCCACACGCTGGGTAGAAAGACATGACTCGATCATCATTTTCGTGACACTATTGCCAGCAGTTGTTTCTACAATGGAAGAATTGCAGCAGGAAAACAAGCAAGTAGAGGTTGTGACCAAAGCAGCAACTTTGCTTAAGTCTGTACAGAAATGCACGTTTTTATTTGCGGCATCAGTGATGATTAGTCATATGCCGACTATGCTTTGTTTGCTACCACTGCCTCGAATATGTTAAATGATATTAGACATGGCTGTGAGATAATTCTACGATCTGTAGTGGTGCTGCAGTGCATTTTGCTTGTCTGCGATGTTGAGAAAAATGCTATTGATAATATTTCGTGACAAATAATGGCCGACTGAGACACCAGAATTTACTGAAAGTAGCATGATGAAATGCTACTATATGACATAAGAGTGCTTTTAAAAACAATATCTCGGGATACTGAGCATGTTACAAACTTCCATATACAATGTCAAAATTTTGCAGAGAAGTGCCACACTACATCGCATCATACTTTAACAGATTAACAAAATCACGGTAATGGGGGAAACTAGCAAAGAAAAACAGACGTCGCGGCTGGAACTGGTCAAGAAAAATGTTGATGTGTTAAAATTGAAATGGCATATATGACATAAATGTTATAGTAAATAAGGTAGCCTGTACTTTAGTGAGAGCAAAATATTTTTCTCAAAATTTTAGCTCCAACCTCAAAAATTCCTGCGTGCTCCCCTGGACATGCTTCATGGTCTTCATTTGTGATACTTTTTTGTATGCGCTTGTGCATTCGATTGTCAAAATTTTGTTCATGGATTTTTGCAATAAGTATCTTTAATTTCCTACTTAGCGTCCTTTATGGTATATGTTCATGAAACAGCATTTGCTTCATTTTCTACATCCGTTTTGGTCACAGGAAGACGCTTAGACGGTTTACAGCGTGCTGTGCAATCTGTAGCACTAGTTGTTGCCTGTTATAATCCACTGTTTGTAAATATTTGCAAAGTCGTAGCTCAATGTCAATATATATTATGATATAGTCAACCCTTAAATTTTTTGACTCGCTGTTTCTGGTATACATGATTATTTTGTTCGTTGAAATCTCACCAGGAGATTGAAACTGCTGTAAAAACTATTTATTTAAAATTGTTACATTACAGTAGTTTTGTTGGAATGTTTTCTTCTCATTGAAACCCACTTTAACAAACAAGAACTATGTATGAGGTTGAAAGTTTGTTGATAAAACACATTTCTATAAAGTCGCCCTGAAATGATGATGCACCAAAGTTTTCATTTTTAAATTATTTTTTGTACACTCAGCTGCAGATTTCTTAACTCTAGGAAAAAAGCAAAATCTCTCTGAAACAATGCAAATTTTCAAGACTCACTAACTTTTTCATGTAGCAAACTTTTTGATAAGTCGACCACAACGTTTACTGTTTGGACATCTTAGTATCCAAAACAGTAACTTTAACTTATGGTTGATGCATCAGAAAATGTTGAAACATCAGAAATTGAAATATCTTAGCGCATTGTGAGTTCAGTCGCCAGTGAACGGGAGTTCAAAGTGGTGTTGCGATCAGAAAGCCCGAGCGACAAGTGGGCAAAGCTCCTCACTGTGGCAGCAAGCAACAATTGAGATCACCCGACGAGATCACTCTTATTACTGCTCGTTCGCGCCACATATATATGGGTGTTATTCTTCGCGCACATCCCATTCGTGTTGAATTGCACATTCAACGTAACGCTAACCGAGAGGTTGCAACAGTGGCAAAGAGACCTGGTAAACGGGCGAACTCGGTAAAAACCTGATAATGTGGAAAAATTACTGTTTTCAATACATAAGTGAAAGCAATTGGCTATGACTCGATAGCATTTGTCTGATATAAGATTGACTAAGCTAAACCGCAATGGTAGGAGTGCAGAAAGTGAAAGTGACACTTCATGCTCTGACTGCGATGAGTAGAAGAAAAATAATGGAATAACCGAGTAGCGTAAACTTAATCCATGGTGACTGCGAGTGTGATAGGTTGACTTGGTGAATTGATGCATAACAAAAACTGAGTAAAATGAACACTTATTTGGTTTATCAGTGTTTATTATGTACTAATATATTCTGCAAAAGCCATATGCCCTGGGCAAAAATAGACTTGAGTTTTCTTGCTGCCGTTCTGTGATGCTATGTAAATATTGTCAAGTGAGGGAGGTAAGGCTCTTCTTTTGCTGCGTTTTTGTCAAGTGATGTTGATTTTGCGTTTGGAAAACTAACAATACTCGTAAAACATCTGTGTATATTAACCAGTGATACGTGCTTTGCACCTACACGTTTAGCTAGCAAGTTGCAGTTTTGCCGTCTATCTTATTAAGATTTCTACTTCACGTTTTTGAAAAAAAATTTCTTTGCATTGCGAGAAACTGAAAGAAAACATTTTAAACATCACTTCCACCATGGCGATGTATGTGCAGTCTACAGTACTCTTGTCTTCTTTTAAATAACTAAACCAATAAATATTTTTGACTGCCCCAGCTCCGGCCGGGGCAAAGTCCAATCCCCGGTCCAGGCTAAATTTAGTGCCCCAGTCGTTCACTACTGGACACCTTCCAAGGACGTCTTTCTCATTGCTGAGTTAGACACCTATAATTAACTTTGGAAGTAGCGAATATTATGCCAGAACGTTTTTTGACTTACCAGTTATCAGAATCGAGTTTATGTCCAAATGTCCATTAGATTACATTTGTGAAATTTTTACCGCTCGCCCTTTGCCCAAACATATTGTACATACATGAAACGAAGCCTCGGTTTTCGCTGAAGACTTACCTTATAGAGTAGTATAATTTCGTTGGTGGGAGAGCATGTTTCATCTCATGTTTCCACTAGGAGGTTACTGTTTTACCACATATCTTCACGCCGTGTCGTTTTCTTTGTCTACATCCCGTAGTTGACTATGAAATAGTAGCTGCTTTGACATACAGCAACTTCCCTTCTACGTGCAGTGTGTATTCTGGAAGCCTTCAAAGCAGGAACAACCTCTTGTTTGTGACAGGACTCGCTTGAAACCTTATCAATTTGTGTTTCCACTTGATCCGGACGAATTAAAATCCAGCTTAGTCACATAAACCCTGTTTGTTTATCCAGGCGTGAATTGTGAATAACTATGGTTTGGTTGGTAAATATTTCTGCTCTCCTTTGAAGCATACATCCAACAATGATAGTATCGAATCAGCTAATACGTAGTAAAAATCAATCAGTAATGGTTGTCCCAACGAACGTTTGTACCAGGGAGACGTATAATAATGTGCTACATAAAATTGTTCATCATGTACCGTGAGCTGTTAGAGCATGATTGCAGATATTTTCTGTTATAAATGAAGTTGTCATAACCATGTTGACCAATAACGCCCGTTCACACAACTAGTTTCGTTTGCTTTGAACTTTCCTGAAAAATCTTGGACATGTTAGCAGGGCATCACGAGTTTTCTCAATAGTACAGGAGTGCTGTGCATTTGAGCTTGCGACGTACACCTGTATCAGCATGGGTAGCAACCAACTTCAGGCACAACATGCACACCCTTCCAGTGGAATCCATTCACGAAGAAGCCTCGGAGTATGGCAGATAGTACCAGCATCCTCATCCCAAACTGCCTAAAACAGTGATTCTCAAAGTTTTTTTCAAATTCCTTCCATGCAAACCTAAACACTGTTAATTCCTCACCAACAAAGATCACAAATAAATGCAGAAATTCGACACTACATACTGTGAAGAAACAATAGACGATCATGAACCAAACTGACTTTTTTATAAGATCAGTCACTGCAGTTAAAGTAGCTTGTACCTGCAAGATACTCCGATTGTCATCTGACAGACGCATGGTCCGGTTGATTATGGAGCTGGTTGGTAATCGCAGCTTCACCCTTGCTACCGCTTACGGCAAACGGAGTAGGTTACGACGCCTCAAGAATGGCATCCCTCAGTGATCCTCCCTGGCACCTCTTGAATATCTACACCTCCGACTTGACAACCACTGTTTCCAGAAAGTATGCATACGCCAACGACCTGGCAATCATGCATGCTGATGGAGATTGACAAACAGTGGAAGGGGTGCTAAGCAAAGATATGGCAACCGTAGGTGAATACCTCCAGACCGGGAAGGTAAAGCTCAGTACTAAAAATGCAGTGTCGGCAGCCTTCCACCTCAACCACAAGCTAAAAGTGAGCTGAAAGTCAACCACAACAACGAAACCCTGTCCTTTGGTCTGAGCCCACATACCTCGGAGTAACGTTGGAGAGGTCACTCACGTATCGCCGACACCTCGAGTCACTTCGCAACAAGTTGAAATCACGCCTTGCGCTCTTGAGGCGGATTGCTTGGGTGCTGGAGCAACAACGTTGTGAACAGCCACCTTATCCCTGGTACATTTAACAAGAGCACTGCGCTTTTGTCTGGTGCCGCCATGCTCACACCCACCTCATTGACCCTGTCACCAAAGACGCCTTGCGAACTTTGAATGGATGTCTGCGTCCTGCACCAGCGGACAATCTTCCTGTCCTCGCAGGCATCCAACCTGCTGGTCTTCGTCGCAAGGAGCCACACTGTCTCTAGCACACCGTCCCATGGAGCCTGGACATCGCAGTGGGTATGCACGGCATCTCAAATCGAAGCACCCATTTGCACCTGCTGCACAACTCATCAGTTCATCTGACGAGAAAAACAGACGTGTGGCGCCCTGGGCGGATCACCGATGGAATGAGGAAAGGTTGGAGAGCGAAAATACCGTACTTTACGAAACACCGTACTTTCATCCCCTAACCACCCCCCTGGAATAGCCCTGCCAAGGACAGGGTTGGGTCTAGCTCAACCGCCTCTGCATCGGTGTAACACGTTTCCGCTGCTCTTTGCACAAATGTGGTATGACCGCTTCTGCGGCTTGTGAGTGTGGCGAAGAAGAAAAAACCGTTCACCATGTTGTCTTCCAATGTCCAATCCAGTCTTCCAATGTCAAATCCTCCCTATGTCTTGCACGGCCTGACGGCTCTGGATAATGAGACAATCGATTGGCTGCTAATACCTACCCCGAGATCTATAGTGCGGCCAAGCAGTAGAATGAAAGAACTGCCTGAAACGATGATGATGAGGCAGCTTGTGCTTGCGTACTGTAGACATTCCCATTTCAAACAACCTCGTTGTGCAGTTTTTATATGTGTTGAATAAACTAATAATAAAAACTTAAGGTTTTTTCATCCACAGCTTTTCCTCCCCAATTGCTCCCTGGAACATATTTCCGCCCACAAATTAAGAATTCTTTCCTTAGTGAGCCACGTGGCTCCCGTTTGAGATCCACTGGCTTAAACATTGTTGGTTCATCGACAAAGCAGCAGAGTTGCCACTCGTTGCCCACAATGCAAGGGCCCCGACATTTGGTTGAAGAGATGCCTGCAATATTCAGGCAATACCGTGTGGCAGGGGTCTCCAAACATTATTGTCCGAGGGCCACATAAGGTAATACAGAACATGTCGAGGGCCCGACGTCTTACGCAATGTGAGTGTTGCGGGATATGTTATATTCTACAAAATCAAGACATTTTGCGGGAGTAGTGTATATTATTTTTTCATCATTGACAAAATGGCTTCTCGGGCCGGATGAAATGGCTTTGCAGGCCATATCTGGCCCGCGGGCCGTAGTTTGGAGACCCCTGTCGTATGGAATCACCGTTCAAGCCAAACTACTTTCCAGTGAACGAGGTGTTCATTTTCAGTCACCAACTTGTGACAAGCTTGTTGTTAAAGTGTCGTTATCAAATCTCCCAGATTCGAAGCACTCTGCAAATCCCCTTTCCCCTTCCTATATTCGTAGCTGATGAAATGTGGAGACTTTTTTTGGTATGGCTGTTGGAGAAGACTGCTCGGTATTTTTGAATGATGGTATCGATCAGTTTTAAAGATTTCACGCAACTGTGCTAGTTCTCGTGTACGACATCCAGTCGTGCTCTTTACGCAGAAACGTTTGCAGAAATAGGGATGCCACTAGAGACGGTCATGCAGACAGATTTGAGTTCGAGAGATCTTGCATTGAATGCACACCATAATGCAAGCAATCTCAACAGCTGAAAAAAAATTGTCGCGCGCTATCGCTTCAACAAAGGGTGGATGATCTTTGGTTCCTTCTTCCACATAACCTGTTTCGACGAAAGTACAAAGTTTAAATAGGCGTGTACTGGTTTCAAACTTAGGAAAACTAGCCGTTTTCAACCTTTTGAAAAATCTTTTTTGTAATAATGTAACATTTGCTCTTGAAGTTGGTTTTCAAACAATGAATATTTTTTTCTGAAAGAAAGGTTTTTGTATGAAATGCTTTTTGAATATTTGATTGCAGGTTTGTTATGGTCTTCCTTCTCATCAATGGCTATTTTCACGTTTGATATCCTATTTAGATTTAATCCATGATTTGGAATGTTCATAATTATCACTTTTATTATATGCTCTTACATTCCAGACATCGAGAAATGCGATTAGTTATTCGGTTTATCCAACTGAGACGTTGTTGTCGAGTTGATAATGGTGGCAATGATGTTTCATAAGATTAACGCTCAGACTTAGTGACCTTTGCGTTCATATTTATGGAAAATGCTTGGTAAATGATAGTGGGCATCGAAATAAGATCAATTTTTATTTGAAAAGCCTCTTCAAATATCATGCAGGATTGACTCTACTTTTTAATTTTTAGGTTTCTCTTATTCATAACGGACTTGTCGTTGATACCAAGAATGTTTCGGCTACCACAGTTTTGTTTGACGGTTTAATGTCTGCCACCAGATATGTAATCAACCTCACTTCTTTCTCCAGTTCGGGTCATGGAGTTGATTCTGTTCCCATTGTGGCATATACATGTATGTTGAAATGAATGTGTTATCTTTTATTTGCTTTGTTAAATGCCTGAAATAAAAGCAAACAGAACGTTTATTTTGCATGAAGACGATTTTCACGCAAACGTCGATGATTAACATTTTGAATATCAGGTACGCCTACTGATATAATCGATGAACCTAAATACTGGTTGGTGTCGTAGTCACGAGTCATCGGCCTGACGCTAACTAGGACTTAACTCAGCATGACACCCTTGCGACCAAAGTCATCACAGCCATTTAACTTTTGCACCTGACGACTTTCCTCCTCTCTTCCCTACTCGTACCATGATCAGGTTTTGTTCAGCATGCATCAAAGCACCTAGCATGTAATACTAACTTTATCAAAGCAAAGTACGAGTGCCCAGTAACTTTGCTAACGCAAAGTGAGCCAATGCCTGAAATCAGGACGAAATGGGAGCAATCTCTTTATTTCAAACACATAGTAGACAACTGTACGCTTGACAATCGGTAAAAAATATTTTATCTTTCCATTGGCCTACTAACGCAGATGACAAATATATAAACTTGCGGGTTGCATTCAAATATAATTTGAACCAAGACAGCAATGTTCCCTATATTTTTGCAGCACTGACACGTCAAAGCGTTACTGAAGAAATGCAATTCTCTGTTTGCTTTAAGTTGAAAATCGTATTAAATAACGTTCCGCTGTGACACTTTCTACGATGTCGTGAAAGCTATATTCAAGTCTCGTGCATCCTCCTCAGCCCATTCGGAAAGATGTCTGATATGAGTTGTAACTAAAACAATCTCTCCGATTTCAGGCATGTTTTCGTGAATCGAACATTCCTTTCGCGTGTCTCAGCCTTTCTTCAATGTAAATACAGCTTTTGTATACTTGCAACTTGTAATCTACGTAAATATACATACACAGAGAAGATACATTTTTTTATTTTGTGATGAGTAAAAGGTTTTCTAATAATAGTTTGAAGTGAAAAAGGGATGATTGTTACAATTTCAAACATGCTTTCATGTGTGACTGTAGTAAATCGGCCTGTGTGGGTCGCTAACAATCCGAGCACATTTTTACAAATATGTGTGTCCCATTTTGTTAACTTTACAGAAAAAATAATATTTTTCCCCAAAAAAAGTATAGGGTCACTAGCGACCTATGTTAGGTAATAGTAGAACATTTTTCACAAGCGCATTTCATACGAACCAGCGAGATCAAAACATGGTCCTTCTCAAGATTCTATTTTGGGATCCGGTAAATTTCGCTAAAATCCACGTTTCTTGTGTCACTTAGTAACTCCACAACCGCCATGCGATTGAGGTAGAAACCTGTTCAAACCCTCAAAAGATGCGGCTAGTCTTCTAAACCCTGGCACGCTAACCCAGGGAGGATTTTTGCCGGGCATGTGAGGTGACCACGTGGTTCATACCTAAGCAAGCACAGGAGCGCATTTCACGCTTCAGTAGCTGGAGATGTTTGTCTGACCTCTCGCCTGGTGCGCGCAATCTCGTCCTCGCTGTCTGCACTATTCCACAAAGGAGATAATATAGTAGTTTCGGGTGAACATCACCTTGCGTTATGATTATTGTAATTTTTTCTCCCTTGCGATATAGGACTGTAAGTGTGGCAATCAAGGGCTGTAATTCACTCACGGCGTGCTTCCTTACAAGCGTGGAGCAGGAGAGGTTCCTCAAAACCAATATATTTTTTCATGGACTTTATTATATTAGGTTTTGAATATTCTCTCCAGAAAGTAATGTCGGGTGATATCTACCCTATCAGGTGTGTTTTTCCTTTTCATCAATAACAGCACCAAGTTAAAGTACAAAGTAACTTTATTAGTGCACAAACAACCGAATAAAAGTTGCCTTTCCAGTGTTGATTTTGTAATCAACTTTAATTGAAAAAAAGTTTTGTTTTTTATATTTTAGTTAGGGGTAGCATTAACCCTAGGTTACGATTCTTTTTTGTGAGTGATGACGTAATAGGATTAAGTTTAGGCCTTTTTCGCCGAGCTCATCGGGCAAGAGCCATTTTTTTGATTCAAGGTTTTTATGGAACTTAAGCTTTAATCCGAGTCTTTTGAGCCAGCGATTGGCTTTCTGGCGTTTCTGGTTCAAAGTTATGACCGAAAAGCCATATATTTGCTAAATAATCAATTTGAACTAAAATCAAATTTTAGTTTTTGACTAAAATTGTTGTCAATTTTTAGTATATTTTTAACAAAACTGTGCGAAGCCTTGTTGCAATGTACATAAAATTGTCACAGTACTTTTTCGATACTACGCAGAGTAACTGAACACGTTGTTGTTGACTTTGAATGCTGTTCTCACCTATATGGAGAGTTTAAATGTTTTCTTTTTTGAACCTTCGTTCGTCAAACTCTCACTGACATTCAGGGATTCGTTAAAGTTATCAATATCAAGTTTTCAAGTGATATTCATGATATTACAAATAACATCGAATTTCCCAATTTTCTTCTACGCGCTTGCCAATATGCAAGACGCGTGTCGATAGTGACCCATGTCAGGTAGTAGTGACAGGCAAAGTACTTAGGAGTTTAAGAGTTAAGGAACAATAAGGTTTGGCTTCACATTTTCTGTTTGAATGCAACCTACAACGTTCTTATACTTATAGTCTATGCAAGTATACAAACACAGAAATATAATTTTTTTTAAACCTTGTGTGATATTGGTACGAAGTAACCAAGAGAGCGCTACAATTTCAGCCCTAGATTCGCCTATCAATGCGGTAAAAATGTTAATTGAAAATTACAGTTTCACGTCTCAATTCTGTTAGCAGTTTTTTGTACTTGTGATCACGGGCACAATTTTGTTGCAAAATGTGGGGGGACAGCTTGGTGTGAAACCAATATAGTCATCGGTCGATGCAGAAGTGACGTTTTATTTATATCGCGTTTTTTTAAGGAAAGTATTGAGTACCAGGTATGGACCTGTAGGGACCCGATTTCTCTAATTATAGGGACCCGATTTTCCCTGATTCTAGGGACCCGATGATAATTTTCTTTGATTCTAGGGACTCGATCTTGAATTCTACGGACCCGAATCGAGTCCCTGAAACACCTTAAAAAACCCTGATATACAGATTCCCAATCTTATTTGTAGAGTTGTTTTGAGAGCAACACTAATCACGCTTTGTCCTTGCAGATGATATACATATTAATATACTTAAATTTGTTTCTGGACATGGTGTGTAGTTCACCCTGTTTCCATTAATATCGTATTTGGATACAAACAAGCACAGCAATATAGTGAAAACATCAACTGGGTTTTATCAGAGCAGTCAGTTGCAGTGGACAAAATGCTGAATCGCATTGGTCGCATCTTGCGACCGTGCGACTCGCACGTGTATATCACTCTTGCAGTGGAACACTTCAACTTTCATGCATTTTATAAGTGTGGGTTATAGCACGATTTGATGTCTTGTTCACGTCGCTTAAGGTTAAATATTTTTCTTGCACAGTTCTGTTTTTTGAAAGAGCTACGAATCTTTATTACTGCTACTGGGCATCGCGCATGCAGGCCAACCCCTACCAAAATCTCCATTAATGTCCTCTCACCAGCAGCAAAATATTTGGCCTAAAATTAGCATAGCCTACTTCACAAAATGATTTCAGTCTATTTTAACTATTGGTGTATGGAAGATGTATCCTTTCAATCTCTGCTTGATGGCCCCTGCATACATACCTACAGAGAGTTGTACAAGGGCCTCATTTTGAAGCCCGAACCCGGCCTGAGCCCGAAATCACAAGCCAGAACCCGGCTCGAGCCCGACAATAATTTTTGAAGCCCGTTTTAGGCCCGAAAGCCAAATTTACCGAGGGAGTTAAGATATGCGCAACTGCGGAGTAACAAAAACGTTGCGTTCTGGTATAACTGCAGGTAGGCTAAACGGTTTATCACACCCAAAATATTAACCACCTTGAACAAAACCTTGCCATAATCTGGAACAAACGTAGCATGTTAGTAAAAGATAATACTGCGGAATATTATGTTTCTCAAGAAAAAAAGAAACTATCACGATTGCACTATAGGCATGACAAGCCGGTTCGTGGGCTTCTTAATACAAGCCAAGAATCGAGTGAGTGATTGATGTCTTCGAGGCAAAGCAATCGCGTGCTAATTTCCTCACCGCTGTCGCCTTCTCAAAAAAAGTGTGAAACTAATCCGAACATAGAAGAAAAGAAAGCAGCTGTGTTTACAAACAGAATTAGCTGAAAAAAATCACAATCACTTCACTCACAGAAGTTACCGCGGTGAGCACAACAAATCTACGTCACGAAAGAAACAAATCCTTACTCGTAATTCTAAAAAAAGTTTTGTATGCAGGCCGGAAATAATTTGACACACTTAAGTCCGAGCCCGGCCCGATCCGACAAGACCGGCCTGACTTACAACTCTGCACCACGTCAAAAGTTTCATTCTAAGAGTTCTACTGTATTTGCATAACGACACGAAAATAGATTTGAGATTAAATCGAAACGCACAACGGTGGCAAAAAAGTACCAAGTTTCACCTATAAGACGAAAAAAATGCCCAACAGAACTAGGTGTGATGTACTTGTAAACTAATTCGCGCTTGGATGAAAACGCTGCTGCATTCTGGGTTTGGTTAAACTCAAGTAAATCAGGTGACTTACGAACCGATGCATTCAGCGCAAGCACTAAGTATAACAGTCACGGAAAAAATATCTTTTTATTTGTTGGTCACCATTGTCGCGACGTTACAAGATATGAGGATAAATGTATATTTTATCCTTACCGAGTAAAGTCCCTACATTTTGAGCTATAGGTCAACACGTCCCACGTGTCCCCCACCACATTGCGCCCCCAGCTTGTAATCTATATAAGTATACATGCGGTACACAGAGATATATTTTTTGTTGAGTGAGAAGGAAAAATTGTGTGCAATATGTGTTTGAAAAAAGCCAACGATCTCTACGAAATCAACCCTGGTTTTGACTATCAGCTCTTTGCTTTGATAAAAACTGAGCTGGCATTATAACATTACTTTGGTGAAATACTTATTTGGTAAAACTATGAATGTCAATGTGTCCCCTGTAATGGAAATAACTGTGAACTTGGTTTGATATTCATTTGAAAAAAAAAAAAAAACACAGGGTGAATGCACTAGTACAGATAAAGATGAAAGCGTCGACGCAAAAACTGAAGTATGGCAATGAGTTTGGTATCAAGGGCGTCATGGTGTGTTCTTCTTGCCTTAAATTGCGATTGACATTTGCCACTCCACCGAATTCGCGAAACTGCCCTAATCCTCCGGAAACCTGAATATCGACACAAACAGCAAGCGCTGACCATTGAAAACTTATTTCTGTTGCTCTTTACATTTGCAAAAATTTAAACTGCAACCAATTGCATGAACCCTGATTTTCTCTATATGGTTTTGTTCCGTATTTCTCTGTATATTGCAAATTGTTCATATTGATTTAGAAATAAAAGCTGTTCCTTGTGTTTGTTGCAAAGAAACTGTTCATTTTGCAGGTCCTGAAAAAGTTAAGGGCGTTACTATTGATTCAGTCAGAAAAGATTCTGTGCGCCTCAGTTGGAATGGCGTTGCAGGTATCTCAAACTACAGCGTGGATGCGCAGTTGTCAAGGACAAGACGTCAAATTGGTTCAGATCCTGTTGTTGAAGTACTTACGAATATTTTTAATATTTCTGGTGACTTGTGAAAGGATGTTTGCATCCAAACTATCAAACGTCTTAGTAACCTATACAACCTGACTTCACAATTGAGAGGTGTAAAGGATTAGACGTCACGTTTAATCACCTCCGATTATTTAAGTGTGCATTTAAAAGCATGTAAAAAAAGCCGTGATTATCAAGCAGCTTGTTTTACTTGCTAACTCGTCAAAGTTTGGAGGCTACCTAGTTGTTAAATGTGCTAAATTAAGGTTGTGACCTCACGTTTCTTTATTTGCATATTTAATATCGCATTGCATTTAAACACCCCAGCTGCACAAAAAAGGTGAGTTTCTTGTTAGTCAACACTATATGATCGTATTTAGATTTTTGTCCAAAAGTAACCTTCTTCATCTGGTATCATCCAAGGCTAAATCAAACTTTTTTTCAAGCTCGAAAAGAGTTTTGTATGCATGGCCCTTTTCATTAATTGCAGTCACACAAAGATAATTTCAGGATGGTTAATTTGCACAATACCACTCATTACAAGGCAGAAACACGAAAAGAAGAATAAGCGAACAAAAAAGACTTCCTGCCAACTGTGCTCCCTTACTGAACACCGGATTGACAAGACATACCATTTTATAGGCTAACCATCTCAATGTACTTTATAATAAATCGTTTTCAAAACTCAAGGCTGTAAAATTTTTGGTGTTTTTATTGAACTTTAGAGAAGTAGGGTATTCGAGGAATCTGCCCGCCATGCTCTGTTTTAATAACTCTGCGAGGATTCTGACCGCATGTATCTGCAATTAAATGAAAGAGTGCCACAAGGACAAAGCAAATAAATCTGCTCAAAAAGTGTTTAACTGAGAAACCGATTTCGCGTCAATTACGCTTTTTCAATCCTCTAAATTGCAAGCAAAAGCTTATAGCTGAAATGATGAAACCCTAAATCAAGACTTACCAATCCTGCCAACTACAGATTCAAAAATATGCTGAGGCTTTCAGAATTAGAAGAACACACCCACTGTTGTTTAAAACACACGCCATGACCATTACGCTGCTGTCACCGAAGTGCCAGAGTAAAGGTTTTTGTAAAAAAAACGTTGAACTGCACATATTTTTAGCTGTTCAAAAGAAACCCTGTGAAGTTCTTTGAACAGTACAGTTGCGAATGAGAGAAAAGCAGTAATGTCATTTGAAAAAAACAGCAAAAAAGTTTCCACTTGTGAACTTGAGTAGTGCAGAACGGCTTGGTTGCACAGCATGCAAGATAGATTACTCCACATGGTGCTCTCTTATAGTTCGATCAAAATATTTATTTTAAAATTCAGTAGGGAAGATATGCTTCAACGTTTGTGATTCAAATCTGGAAAGATTGGAACAACTCGTGCGGAATCACATTTTCGAAAACTTCGCCATCGGGCATGCACATTATTGCATAACGAACTTTCAACTGAAAGTGCATCGTGTGTGTTGCTCTCATCTAAAACGTGGTGAAAATGAGATATATATTTTATGAGGCTTGTAAACTCCATTTCGGAAGCACTTAGAAAACAGCATCTGGTACCACGGAAATTGGTGGTTAGAGAATTCCTAGCGCTATGGCCTAACATATGACTTTTAGGAAAATTTTATCTAAACAATGTAACGTAGGTATACCTGCCTTAATCACTGGAATCTTTCACTACCTGACCATCAAATCTTTAGTGCGCCTTGTTCGGTTTTTTAGAATAGTGTTTTTAAAATGTTTGTCCCATTGCCTCGTTGAAACTCTTTACATATGTTATTTCCCCTCCCGCACCGTATAAAATAAAACAAGATGACAGAAACGCCAGAATTGTCGTGAAATTCAGTGGAAGAACAACCCGTACCGGAAAGTCATCAGTGCACCAACATTCCTTTTCCGTTATAACACACCGGCTTACCCGCTTTACGACACACAAATTAACCCAGGGGAATTTATTGAAGGTGGATGTCAAAGACCTACCGGTGCGCCTATTACAATCTGCTGAAAATATCAACAACTCCCGCCGAGTGCAGTGCTTCGGGCAGAAAGGTCCTAGATTCCTCCCCTTAATCATAAGTGATATTGTTTTCCAAATCGTTTGATTGAAACGTTCACATTGAGAGTTCTCGATGTTACGATAGGACATTTGAAATCTACGCTTAGGCGTTCCGACGCACTGGTCGCCTTGACCAGGTGTTCTTGCGTGGGACGATAAAAACGAGGCTTAAGCACAGAGCACGTATGGCAGTTCAAGCATGTCTGACGAACTTCTTCAAGCGGAAATGGTTAAATTTTTGGAACGAACGAAATGCCATAGCCTTGTTATGCCTGGGTGGCCAAGCGATTCATGTAAGACTTTTAGGCCACTGGGACGACCAGCCACAGAACAAACTCGCGATAAGGCATCGGCAGCAACATTTTCTTTCCCAGACCTGTGCTTAACTTCGTATGCAAACATACCCAGTTCGGCTCGCCAAGCTTGAATCTTTGAATTCTTAATTTTACCGCGATTGCGTTGGTCAAACATGAACGCTAACGAACGCTGGTCCGTCACT
>Ga0210059_1007383_pt1 | contig 17468 bp, 12 predicted proteins | sample Ectturendosymbi2_FD_188042 | JGI IMG/M metagenome (GOLD analysis project Ga0210059, IMG submission 188042) | Ecteinascidia turbinata endosymbiont from Florida, USA - Sample 2 (SPAdes) (version 2) | ecosystem: Host-associated > Tunicates > Ascidians > Unclassified | place: Key West, Florida...
CATAAAAAGAACACAGCGCAACACATAAAAAGAACACAGCGCAACACATAAAAAGAACACAGCGCAACACATAAAAAGAACACAGCGCAACACATAAAAAGGCATCGAGGTGCGAATTTGTTCTTGGCCTGGGGTTCCTGATCAGGAATTTGAACTCCGTCTTTTTGTGCTGCCCACATTTTTTTGTAATTTTCACTTCAAAATTTACGGAATATTTCTCTACTTATATTTTGCATGAACCCACTTGATGCTGTTGTTCACATCGACTTTTAGGCAGTTGGAAGGGAATCAACTATTTTTGAAATGTGGCTTAAATATTTTCAAATGCACTTACGACATCGCAGCAATCAGAAATTAATACACGAAAATAATTCCACTAATTATATCACAAACCACTCAACACTTTTCTCACATACCATGTTTGTTAACTGCCGAAGGATTCTTCCACGTAGTGCGTGATTGCCTAGCTAGCCACTTTTGCGGCAGCTAGCCTCAGATGCGAGCCGTGAAGGAGCTAGTCCGCAGAGAATTGGAGAAACGCGCGCCTGACGAACTCCTTGAAAGCGCGCGACTGCGATAAGTCAGTTCAGCAATTAACAGTGAAAAGGCGCTTTGCTGCGACTGCTCTCAGGTAAATAAACACGACCTAAAAGGCACAGCAATAAACTTGCACTGGACTCACTGTGAGCTACAGACGTTCAAGAGAAATAAGAATGAACATATATTACATACCAATTGGTGTGAAATCCACAGCTGAGATCTTTGGTTTGTTCGGTGATCAGAAAAATACTCTGACTCATTTAGCAGAATTTGGTTTCTACACGAAGAGAGCCAAAACGTTACATACTAACTGGGCTGTGGTTTTTACTGCACGTTATGCGAGGCGAAATAGGAAAACAGTTAATCTTGGCGCGAGATTGCGCAAACCGTCAAATGCCGTTGCCGACCTACTTGGCAACCACGAGGGCGATATACCAGGGGACGGACGTAAGTCAATCCGCTTGCGGGGTCTCGGTGAGGTATTGTGCAAACAGGCAAAGACGGTCAAGAATCTGCTGGCCTGCACTAGGGAGCCACGGAAACCGTAGCTGGCAGGAAATACTGCGGTATCTATACAGATGCTGTCAACTAATGTTAGGCTTTAAGGCAGCATCAAGTAAATCAAACCCCCTTTGGACCTAGAGAGCTGCACGCATTATAATCAGTAACCGGATAAACACAGCTCGAAGCCATTAACAACGCTGGGACATAAGTCGCTGCGCGCCGTTACGCTTACAACAGCAAGTTATACACTTTGCATTCCTTTGCGATAATTAGCACAATTTCTGCTTAACAGAATGTGTTTCTCAGTAATTTATTTGGATCGCCCACTACGTCAATCGAGTTTTGAAACGTAAAACTTGGTTTTTGCACAATGCCAAAACTTGGAATGTGCCGATAGCTCGTGGCTGAGTAGGTTGCCGTTGTCATGGTAATGGTAATGGTTTATTGTTTCATATGACTCAGCCAGCAAGCAGAAGCACCATAAAAACCATTGCATGCAGTAAACCAACCATTAGCGAACATTAGAGTAAATGAAGACACAATGACACAACAGCTGATCAGTGTAAACAAAGAGGGGCGCTGTGTCATATAGGATTGGCGAAAGACCGTGGCGGTCATCTGGTCAACCAACCCCGTTTATCACTTTTTGAGAAGTGTTGAGAAACAACAGTTGGACATCAAATAAGCATAAGGAAAAGAAAAAAAACAAAAAACGAATGAACGCAGAACATGGTGAAGAAAATGTACAGGTGAAAGCGCATGTCTATGTACATAGATGAGTGGATCGAATTTAAGTGAAGGAATGTGGTGTGCTTAGAATATTTTTAGCAATACAAAAAAATTAAAAAATATTAATACAAAAAGTAAAAAGTTAAAAAAACTAATTAATGAGGTACAAAAGAAAAACAAAGCAAAACAGAAAAAACCAAAAGGTGTACTTTCATGCCGAAAAGCATAGAATGTGCACACAGAAAATACGAAGAAGTAAACATACGCAAAAAATAAGCAGAGTTACAGAATACTAGAATGCACAGTATTTTGTTCTGGACAAGTGAAATGTTGCTAAAGCTCATAATTGGGAATTTTTTTCATGTAGGAGGTGTTTCTTAAGTTTCCATTTGAAGGTAAAGGTGGTTAAAAATTTAATATCGTCTGGTGTTGAAGACCATACTTTTGGGCCAATAAATTTAAGAGAAAATTTTCCTGAGGAAGAGTTAACTCTAGGTAAAAACAGGTTTTTAGAGGTTGCTAGTCTTGTAGCAACCTTGAGGTTGCTAGTCTTGCTTGTGATTGATTCAAGTTGCAATTAGTGTTACACTGAAGGTTGCTTGTTGAGAAAAAACGCACAACTCTTACAGTAAACCATGGTGTCAAAAGAGCTGCGATATATTTTGATTGCGGCTGTGGAGATTTAGTTGTAAGTAAATTCAGAAGAAACGCGATCCATAAATCAATCGGACGTGTCCAAGCAATTCGTTAGCACTTTGGAAAGAGATCATCATGATTTGATATCTTGGACACTCCCTTTCCAGCATTATCAAGGGCCGGCTAAAATAAAGGAAGGCTTGTTTGTAGCACAAATACAAATATTACACTCAACGACAACTTCGACAAACACAATGATAAAAAATAGCTGATTTTCCTAGATTTATTGCAAAGACAATTGCCGGAAATTTTGAGATTAACATGATTCCCGATTTTTTCAGAAATCGCTGAGAACTTACTCCATAGTTTTTATATGCTGGTTGAACGATATCACCAAATGTGCATTTTTTGTAATCTCATTTAAGCATTTTTGAGAACATTTAGGGATATTTCCGTTGAACACGGCGAAAGATTACACCAGGAAATCGCAGTATTTAATAAAACGCTCAAAAACAAATAGTGTATTTCAATGCTTCCGGAATCCAGTTGGTAGATACAGGGAGACACCTCTGATTTGGAGGATAGGTGACATGGAGGCTGCAACACACTTCCCATCAAAGATTTGCGAAACGTCTCAACATTGCGTATATTTGGTTCTTGATTTCATTGGTGTAGATTTGACTTCAATTGCTTTTGCGTTTTTGCAGAAAAAATAGTACAAAACTGCATTGCTTCAATAAAACATTATTTTGGAAGATTAAACTGATTTGAAGCTGAAATATCGCTATGCTGAAATTGTTCATACAGAGAAGTTCATGTTAGCGGTATATGCTTGTTTCAATATTTTCTCAACTAATTCGCATGTCATCCTCAAATTAACACACACCGCTTCATAAATACGTGTTGACCCTATTTTGCGCTTTTTCAAATGCTTGCATTGTTGACCAACACAAAACGCGTGCAGTAAATACCATGGCCTGGCTTGAGGTCTACAAATTTAAAATGCTTTTTCGTAAAAATCCTGACGTTTACATAAGGTTTAGCCTGACGCAGTGGCCCCGGATTTGTAAAGAACGCATCAAATGATTCTTGCAATTTTTCGTTGCCCAAAATTTGTTGTGCAGTGTCCACTGTCCATGTGGTAGGTTTTCAGTATTGTAAGAAACTTACACTTTTTGAAGCCTTCTATGGATTTTGACTGATAACAACGTTTAAGCAATGTTTGCAGACGACATCACATCTTTCCATTTGCTACAAATTGCAAAATATGCTGAACGCATGCGCGTCTTTCAGCAATTGATTCTAATTTTTTGAATGAACTGACAGCAAACAACACCTCTTTCTGTTGATTGAAGCTCATGGGTAGATGAGAAAAAGTTGCTATTTCCTGCCTGCAGGTTCAAATGTAGCTGAAGCGGAATAACATGCTTGCCATGTACAAAGAACGTGACGCTCCAGTGAAGTTACTGACAACCAAAATACTTGAGCAACCATACAGAGTGTGATTGATAGCGTTTGGCTTTTACTGGGAATAGGTATACGCGTGTAGGAATTCATCGATATTGTAGGTTGCAAAGCGACGAATTTTCTTATTGAAATTGAAGTTAGCATAAGGGTGGCCATTGCCAAATATGGAACGATGTTTACAAAACAGCAGAAATCTTTCTTTAAATAATGTATATAACAAACGCATTACCAGCAGATTTGTATGTTCATTGTTCTGTCATTAACTTTTGTACTCTCAGAGAACAAATTTCCAAATGCGGGATTTAGGACTGGTTATCCATTAGTCTTAAAAGTACTTAAATATTCTAAGTTCAAATTGATTAGACTACTGCAAAGAAGATAAAGGTTTGAGAATATCATGTGCAGCATTACGTGTTTGCATTTGCGGTCAGTTTGAGCATTCTTTGGATTAAATGGCAGAATGTCCAGGTGATATTTACCAGTATCGGCATTATGGGCGCAATTTGAAAACTTTTAGGTCTAGGTCTTCTCGAATTTAATCAAATGAGGTTTGGTAGCTAACGAATAGCTTTCTGGAAAAGTAAAAACTCTAATAGCTGATGTATCGTAGACTAAGAAAATATTTAAGTGAAAGCTGCAACGCCTTCAGTCCTTAATCAAAACTTCTGTCACCACAACATTGTTTTGTAGCGAAAAGTGTGAGACTTGAAGTCATTTGTGATTTGAAGAATGACGGTCTTTGAAACATTGCTCTACGCCAGTGGTTCCCAACCGGGGAGGAATTCCTCTCCAGGGAGGAATTTCATGAGTTCCGGGAAAGAATTTCCACTTTATAGTGAAGTTACGTGTTCATTGTAAGTGTTATACTTCTTTTTTAATTTGGCATTGGCGGTTTCAAGTGGTTATATCACTTTGTATTTGTGAGTTATGCAGTGGACTATCACACGCTTTTGTTGACAAACTTCAGTGTAGGGTCTCAAACACGTGACCCGCATGTGACCCGCGAAGTCATTTTGTGCAGCCCGCGAGGCTTACTGGAACTTTTCAAATAATTACCATTTCGGTTTAGTTGATCCACGGGTGTTTAAAAGTGAGCCAGCGAGTGAACAAGCTCCTTTTAAACGAACATAGGGAGGGTTGGAAATGATTTGCCTGCAACTCACGATACCTTTTCCTGGAAATAAAATATACAAGCTGTTTCTAATAAGGTTCAGGTACCGCCAATTTTGTGCTAGCGGTATAATGCGGCCCTCGGGTTACTTGACAATCTCTCATTTGTCCCTCGGAGCAATTTGAGTTTGAGACCCCTGCTTTAGTGCCATTATTTGGCAACAAATATTTTTTGTCCCAATTTTATTAATCAAGTTACTGCCATCAATTAAGGCCATTGTTCCGATTGTAGTTAATACTAGCCTACGAATCCACACAGGGGAGGAATTGAAAGTTCCATAGGGGAGGAATGAAAAGTTCCAAAATAAGTGAAGGGAGAAATGCATCAAAAGGTTGGGAATCACTGCTCTACGCAAGTCTTCATCCATTAATCTTTCAAGATACCTTGTATCAGCTTTTGGTTTCGATCTTGCATGATGCTGGTTTACAACGTTGGTCGTCCACAAACTGTTTGCAGTCACCTCGAAATATTTTCTTTTCATCATGACCTTGACTCTACTGTTAAACTGGTTGAAAATGAACTTAAATGTACTCCCTTAAAAGAATATGCTAAGTGCCCTGAAAAAACATGTTAAACCAGTGGTTCTCAAACGTTTATGAGCCGTGGCGTCCTTCTAAGTTTAACTGGCGAATACTTAGTATATCGCGACACTAGGGTTATGCAATATCACTGTAAAGCTACCCAGTGAAAACCTTTGCTCGTGGCCCCCAAGAAGGGCCGAGGCCCCGTTTGAGAAACCCTGTGTTAAATCAACAATGGATCATACCTACTGCGGTTTTCTTTTTGAGTGTAGACAATTTTTCACTCTCCATGATATATTCCAGAACTCTTCTGAGTAAGTCAAAGACGTCTACCCATAGTTTGTCAACTTCGAGAAAGCATACGGCCAGGTCCCTGGGTGATATTCATAATTTTGGCACGTAAAGCGGATGATCACCTTTTCTAGTAGGGACCAATTTTAACTGGCTTTAGGGGTCCACAGCTTTCAGTCAAACCGTCAAAAAAGGCCATGCCACTGAAAAAGCTGGTAACCACTGGCTTTGGGGAAGGTTGCAAAAGTGTGATGTTGACAGCTACATGTTATAGTCACTGTATTCCTGCTCAGGAGTTTGTGCCCGTGTCGGCGAAGCCGTTCGCACTGGGTTTTGTATTCTAACAAGGATGTGTGCTTTCACTCATCTTCTTTGTAGTCTATATACTGTAAATTGGGAAGTCAGTCACAGCCGAGTCGACAAAGGTGTCAATGTTGAAAACCACAGGATCAATCGTTTGCTTTTTCGGACAATTTGGTGCTGCTTGCGTCTTCTGAATGGAACATGACTTTCATCAGTTTTCCGCTGAGTACCATCTAAAGGGAATGAAAATTAGCACTAAAATGACTGAGGTGTTATGCATCTCCAGAAATCTAGGTCAGTGTACGCTGCAAAAATTAATAGTATGCATGGTCGTCGGAAGGATCGTTTCCAGGGTTGAGCCAGTGGTGGATTTTTCAGGTGGTGGCCACACGCATTTTTTCCAAGGAGGCCCAATAATGGTGAAATTTCATTTTGTCAACTCGAAACTAAGAGAAAAATATTTTTCCACTAAAACGTTATTGTAAAAATCAAATTTCAAAATCCACGTGAGAAATTCCAGCTCGCCCTCTTCCGAGAGTCATGGTATACGCTACAAGTCGTGACGTTCAAGTATACTCGGGTGAAGACCGCAGCCAGCTGATATTTTCGGGGAGGCAAAATGATTGTAACTTTCTGCACTATTTTCGGGGCTGGTGGCAAATAGTTGTAATCTGCTGTTGTACCTAACAACTAAACACGATTTTGAAAATTTCTGGGGAGGTCAATTGCCCGGTAGGTCATCCTCTTGTTGCGGGGTTGCCTTGGGGTGGTATGAACGAGTGGATTAATAAAACAAATGCAATTCTACGTGAGCTTCATCATTCCGTGGTCATGAAACGGGAACTTTCAACCACCAAATAGAGACATCCCAGATACGGTAATTCGGCATGTGTCCAGAATGTTCCAGGAAAGATTGGCGAGGCGAGACTCGCTGGCTGCACCAAGCAAAGCGGACCGGGGATTGACCAAGGAGCAGGTAGCATAATTACATCTCCGGTTGATAAATTATTTGTATATATAGGGTCGATACATGACTCTGCTTCGTTTACCACTGTGGTTAATTTATTTATAATTGGGTAGCAGCCATGACTGCATAAAGTATCTATATACTTTTGTATTCTGCTGTCATTTGTTGCATTGAGTAGATTTTTGTTAATATTGCCTGATACATAATACGCATAGTTATTTTTTGCAATTTTTGTGATTGTTTCAGAAAGTGATTGAGAAAACTCATCTATGTTGTATTGAGGGTGTCTGTACACTATTCCGATTATTACTTTCTGACGTTTTCCTAATAACTCAAACCATATGTTTTCACATCCACACATTTTGAACTGGAGGTCACGTCACTGAAGATACTTCAAATTATATTTTATGTAGGTACCTACACTTCCAGCTTGCGTTTGGGAATTTTCGTTAATGAAGTTATAGCCTGGATTTATGCAATTAGAGGAAGCATCAAGGCCCACCAAAATCTAGACTTGGCACAGTTTTTGACGCAATCCAATCAGCAGCAGTTAACCGGCCATGAGTTGAGATTTACTTGGATTTCACTTTTAAAATTTCATGAAAATAGTTATGCTACAACAACAAACGAGCCAGTTTCCATTGCAGGGTTGCGGATCGGAGTTGGAGGTATTTGAGTGGAGTCTGAGTCTGGCTCCTAACAAAACTAGGAGTTGGAGTTGGATCTTTTTTGTCCGAATCCGACTCCGGAAGTCCAATTGGATCATTTTTTACATCACACTCCTAAGTTGGGAAATGCTGTTGAAATGGTACAATTTCTTACGATACATTTGTTGAAACAGAATTCTTGCTGTGTACCACGATTTCCATTGAGTGCTAGTTGCTACAAAACTCTTGACAGCTAAACTTCATTCACTTTATGTTAAGGAGTTGGAGTCGGAAATTTTGGAAAAGTCGGAAAGTTTTACCTCCGTCTCCGCAGCCCTGATTTTCAAAGCATAAGATATCAAGATATCGTGTCAAAAATAAAAATATTTTGACCTAACCCTTCGTACTTGGTCAGCAAAGCAGATAACGAACTTCGACACTTGAATAAAAAGACGACCAAGAAGAATTGAATAGATCAAGCGCTTGCGATTTTGCATCAAATGGCTTTAAAATCTTTTCAATCACAATGTTTGTAAAAACATCGCATGTGGAAAAAAATCTCAGAAGATTGAAGAAAAAAAACAATGCGCTGACTTTGCCAAGACTAATATCCATCTTTTTTTCCTGAAAAAATATCACTTGACATGTCACTGCCGATCCACGTGTTTTCACGTGTCCTAACGTAATCTGCAACTTAACCTCTTCCACAAAATGCCATGCTTCCTGATACGGAGCTAGCCAACCGTGAATTGTGTGTTGCGAACGTTTGCCAAACAAATTTTTACTTGAATTTTCAAATTGTACAAACCACGTCTTACGAAAAAGAAAAATTTAAGTTTGTTTTGTTCGTGAAAAATTAGATAGTATTTTCAGTAAAACAATCAATCATTGGCTATTTTTTTTACCAAGTTCGAAGGAACCCATTAGTAACTTATGCATAATGTAAATATTTAGATGAAGTGAATATTTTGCAACACTAATAACAAATAGTAATTTTATTTAAACAATGCAGCAACGAAAAATTAGGGCATTAGTTTACTGTTTTGACCTTTTCTGTGCAAACAGTTGCAGGAACCTTGTCACAAACGTTGACATGAACCAAGGCGTTGCTCACTTTTCCGACCTCAGTGAAGCTGACGACAATTCAAATGAAGAAATTAAGGTCCATCCCAAACGGTGGACAATTCTGCTTCTCACAATGATTACATCGTTTATGACTTATGACAGTCAAGGCAGCTACGGTGTCGTAAACAATGGTTTCTCGAAATACTTTCACAAAGAGCCCTGTCAAATTGACTGGCTTGTTCTCATGCAAACTGCCATTTTCACATTAACTTGTTTGGTTTTGTCAGTTTTTGCAAAACGATTGGGTTTTAAAACGTGCTTGTGCATTACGATATCAGCGTTGACGACTGGATTAGCCTTCGCTGCTGGTGGTGTCCTAACCAGAGATTACGGATACGGTCTGGTGTTAATTGGTCAGGCCTTGGAAGGTTTGGTGGGTGGCATTCTTGGAGCAATCGTTCCTACAGTGGCCGCAATCTGGTTTCCACCAAAAGAAGTTGCCATCGCTGTTGCTGCTCAGTTTTTTCCTCGTGGATTAGGAGAAGCGACCGGAAATGTTGTCGCTCCATACATAGTAACTTCCAAGTCGGAGGATCGCCAGGTACAAGATATTGAATATTTTGATTAACACAAATAATCAAGTGCCTGCAGAAACTTTGATGTGTGCGTATTAGAATAATTGCGGGTGTCAAGTGATTTCCTCTTAAGATTGAAATTAGCATGTTTGGCTATCAATTAAGCCAGATCACCATGGAATGAAGATCATACCACCGCAAATAAACTCTTCGTTAGATTAATTCTGACGGAATCATAGCACGCGCGAATTTGTGTTTGTTTTTTAGGATGTGCATCATTTATTTGCTTTTTGATCAATTGCTTAGCACTAAAACAGCAAGGCCGCTTATAAAAATAGCTTGGTCTTCAAAGCCATAGTTTGATCAATTTGCTGTTGGCAACTGACGCCGATGCTTAAAGTAACAAACACTCGGCGTTTTTTCATCACTGAAGTAGTGAGCATCATCTCTTGTACTGTAATTGTGCTATGAGCAAAAGTATTGAGTCTAAAGGAAGACTTTACGCAAAACGTAGTTCTGTAACGGCAAACCTACACCACAAACAATCATGATGTGATCAATTCAAAATTCATGATTGGATTTTCGTTAACCACAAGACTGAAACAAAATTTGAGTACTGCATTTAAATCCTTAACAAGCAGCGCTTAGAACATTTTGTAGGATGCCTTACAAAAATTCCTTGCGTATCGACCAGCAACTTACAAGGCTATGTAGGTGGCTAACTGACAAACTCGGCAATCAGATTTCAATGCATTTTTTACTGTTTAGTCAAATCAATTCTCTTTCTCTGGAACAAGTACTATGTTAGCTTCTGTAGAATGAGAAAATGCACTCAAAAGTAAATTTTGGTAAATGTATCTCTGGTTTTCGTTTTCTGGTAATAATTAAAATTTTCGAAAGATGTGCACCTAATCTGTTGATCATATGCTTTACAACACTGGAATTTAATCATAAACTATATTGAGCTGATTCAAACAATATGTAGCTTTTACCAACAAAATAGAGGAAAATATTCGCATGACATTTTGGATTGGATACCTAGTTTAAATGTACATTTACAGTAAAACCTGCAGAAATGCCATGCACAAATATATTTTTATGTTTATATTTTTTCGAAAACCTTTTTCCTTATTCCAGGTGATGCGGCGCTTGTTTGAAATGTTTGCAACGATGGGAGTCATTTCATTTGTTGCATTTGTGATGAGCATCATATTTGGATCTGAGCCACCGACACCACCTGGCAGAGCTGAAGCCAATGTTGCTGATAGAAGAAAAAACGAAAAAGAAACAGATATTCTACAAACTATAAAAGAATACAAAATTTCAATAAAAGAATTGTTTTCCTCCAAGGAGTTTCCCATTATCTGGATAGTTTTTCCATTAGTTTCTTCGATATTCCGTTGCACTATTGTGCTTTTATCGTCCATACTGCTCGTTGAATTTCCTGACAGGAATGACGTAGACAAACATGTAGGCATTGCACTTGCCATAGCTTGGGTTATGTATACAATTGGAAGTTTTGCTACTGGTCCAATTTTGTCTAAAACACATCGATACAAAGAAGTAACCTATTTAAGCGTTCTTCTTACTTTTGCAAGCTGCCTCATCATACTACTCGGTGTTCACTTTGGAAATTCCGTCAATATTCGCTGGTGTAATTTTGAAAGGATTTTCAACAGGAGTGTTTTTGACCTCAGCAGTGGAACTTATTGCTGAAGTTACATATCCTGAAGCGCCATCTCTTCCAATGCTCATATCATGTGCACTAGTCGGTATTATTACGGTGACCTATTCAACTGTTGGAAGGATTTTATTGCAGAATGTTAGTTCCACTGCCTCAACAGCTTTTCCAGTGGTGCTGACATTATTCTCTTGCTTTTATTGCTGTTCCCGAAGTTTGTTTATAAACGGCAAATTGCCAATAATGAAGAAATGTGTGAACTCTTGATAAGTTCCCAAACCAGTTCTTATTCAAAGTGACCAAGTAACATATGGCCCGACTAAACAAGACTAGGAAGTTTCACACGCTTATGTTGTTTCGTTGCGACTTTGTCAAAAGTTAAACAAACAATGCAAATAGTCCCAAGTTTCTGGAATCTCCTGTTCACGTTTTTTTGTCACATGGTTTGCGACTGCAAATAACAGTGGCACATCTGTGTTGTTTTAGTATATATCACTTTTTTGTTGCAATGAAGTATTGCATTTTGGTGAAAATGCAGTAAACCTTCATCAAAACTCTAAATGACCAACCTGCGTTAAGAGAAAAACTTGTCCAAAGTCACCCTCATTCCAAAAACCGCATCTGCAATGTACTGTGTGCGGTGCTAACCATCAAGTAGAATACATTGTATTCAAGCAGCCAATCTGCGACATAGCAATCTTTCAAATTCAGCCCTCTGCGCAACATGCCCACTTTGAGCTTTTCACCTCTTGTGAGGCAGGTACCTCTTGGAAATCTGTAGACGATGAAAACGCAGACACATTCCATGCAATCGATGGAAAAAAAACATTGCAAAGGTGTACAAATGTCCTTTTCGCTTATACTGCGTGTTTTGTCCACATGCTGTGTGACTCTAGCTAGTTGCGTTTTGCTCTTGATTGTTTGTAGTCCTATTGAATTTGTGATTAAGATGCGCGAAATAAAACTCAGAAACAAATTTTAGACGCAGCTCGTTCGGCTGCTCTTCCGATCAAATTCTACTGATGCATGAATTTATTTGTGCTTGACGGACCTACGCTAAAAAAAGAAATCAGTCTTTAGCAAAGCATAGAAACGTGCGCGTCATCGGGTTAATATTAATAAGCAGAGCGCAACATGCAACAAGCCACCGAGGTGTGATGATCTCCTGCCTGTATCTTGCGAATGTGGCTGTAGCGAAATAACATGCTTGCCATGTACAAAGAACGTGACGCCCCAAGGAAGTAACGGATAACGAAAACCCTTGAGCTACCATACACAGCTGTGATTGATAGCACTTCGCTTTTGCTGAGAATAAGCTTAAGGGTTTAGGGATTCGTCAGTGGCGTAGATTACAAAGCGACGTATTTCGTAGTTGAAATCAAACCATTGCCAAATGTGGAACGATGTCAGTAAAACCGCAGAAATCTTTCTTTAGATAAATCGTATAAAAACGTATTACTAGCTGATATGTGCGGTTTGACATCAGCTTTTTTATTTTCTGAGAACAGATACACAAATACGTGATTCCTTTTTGCTATAAAGTACTCAAAAGGTTCGAATTTCGACCTGATGAGACTTATGCAAAGATGATAAAAGTTTGATAATATCATGTGCCGTTCGATAATATCATGTGCCGTAACGCCGTTCCCACTCGTTCCCGCTCCACTACACCCTTGTTTGCAGCATTATGTGTTTGCATTTGAGGTCAATTTCAGCGTTTTATTGTTTAATTTCACAATTGCGAGTAGTTACTTGCCAGTACCGGAATTGATTTGTCTGGGAATAATCTCAAAAATATTAGGATTCTCGAATTGAATCATTTGAGATGCGGAAGCAAACAGAGCTTGCTGGAAAAGCAAAAACTCTGATAGCTGACGTAGCTGTTTTAAAATGGCTCAAATTAAAAAACTTTGAGAGGCAAAGGAATGACTTACGAATTGTTGCTTGGAAACTTTTTAGTGTGGAAAAATTGAAGCGTTTATTGTACCGCAATTGTAGTGAAAATTTTTTTTACTGAATTACTTTGTTTCTTGATCAGGGCTGTGTGTTATCACAACCAGTAGACTTTTTTGTTTGTTTTGGAGTGAAACTGCCAAACTGATCTTGTATCTGCTTGTGCTTTCGATCTTGCATCATGCTGATTGGCGACGATTGGTCGTCCACAAAGCGTTTGCGATCACCGTGAAATATTAACTTTGCAGCATGGCCTTGACTCTTTAGTGTTAAGGAACCGTTATTGGTTGAAAATTAACCTCGCTAGGTAAATTTACTGTAAATGACAGGAATACAAAGTTATGTAAACGAGAATAATTTACAAATATTTAAGGGCACGAAAATGTTTAAATCATCTAGTTTTGGACTATAGCTAAAAAGTATCTCCCATGATAATCTCTATCATCTTGAATGGTTTTCTGTTAGTGTTACCAGCACATTTAGCGTTTTTTGTTGCAACACATTTAAGGGTTTCTGTTGCCTTGTGATTACTTTAAAATTTCAGTCAGTCAGTTACAGATGTCTATTGTAGAATTTTGTTAGGTGTGCCAGGTACTTGGCTTCTTCTGTAACCTATCATTTGACCCTGCAGGTCTGGAACTCTACTTTCTCTGATCGCGGACTAACTTTAGTGTCAGCAGAGGCTTTCGGTGCATGTAGGCTAATTCCACAGTTAGTGTGAGGTATGTCGGGAAAATGCGTTAACAATTGGACAGCAGAATGTCCGTTTTGCTGTTATTCTGTCTCTTGGGAGAGGAACCACGAAATAATGATCTTTTTCTTCGTGGCCTCAAACGATTCCGTGTAATTTGTGTAGAACATAGGTGCACAAGCAGGTAATTTTTGGGATGCCAAGTATATTTTGCCCAAAGTTCCCCACATCTGCCCGAAAACTTTTATGCGACAACCTTTCCCCTTACAAGCATTCTGTAGCTGTTGGTACATCATATTTTCTTCTGCTAAGTTGCCATAGATTTAGAAATATAAAAGTTGGTACTTGAAATTTGATTTATAACAACCCAACTGCAAAAAGGACATCGGGCCGTGCAAGAACATTGTCAGGAGCCAGCTGGTTTAGTATTCGTGAGCACCTGCCTCAGAGTCTTGAGGTTTTTCATTCACATCCCAGCTGTTGCTGTCAGCAAGAAACTTCAGACCTAGCTGAGGTAGGCCTAAAGCTGCGTCCGTCTGTGAAAACGTATATGCAGGGACCGAGTTTATGGGGGGATGGGACTTTTCCTCCCCAACGTTTTAACAGGGGGGGCATAATATCTTTTGTCCCCCCCAATATTTTGTGATAAAAATAATATAGTTGTGCAAATTTCATGGTTGCTTCACTGTTAGAAACGTTTCCCCAGCATAAAGTCAGGGAAGAAATAAGTAAACGAATATTATCTGTGGACACAGCATACAGATTTCTATGCAAACTGAATTGTCATGATTGCTGATGATTGTGTTGGTTAATTTGAATTACCAAATCGGTGTGCACGTAAACTTCGCTCAATCACGAATGCCTGCGCTGGTCTGTAACCTGCAATCAGAACACGGTTGCCACCAGGCGTGTATCCAGGGGGGACAACGGGGACAATGTCCCCCCAATTCTAAGGTTTTCAGGTTAATACAATATTTGAGGTATAAGCCAAAGAAATACTACAGTGCTAATCAACGGAACTGCCTCAAGGAACCCATCCTATTTCAGCTTTTAGTCGAATACAAACTTGTATCTGACCTTCTGTAATCAATGAGTCCGCAAGTGAAACCAGTTGGAGTAAATGCTTTTCGCAGCTGTTTCTGGCACACCAGCCTGCTGTATCCCACCTATAGGTTATGTAAGCTTCATTTCAGGACCATCGCAAACGTCTTGATAACCGCGGGTGTTACAAATATAACCTATCCTTGTTTCCAGTGTCAGCGTAGCCTTAAATGAATATCGTAGATTTTTGTTTTTTAATATTTCTAAAACTACATGCGTGAATATGACGGTGATATACATTTTATGTCTTGAATCAGAAAAATGGCTAAGAAGCGATTCAATTTCAAAGCCTTCTTCATTGCGCATAGTCACTGTTTAGCAACAATAGCATTCGTTCTAGATATTTATTTGTGATGTCATGTATTGTGACGGTTCAACCACATTTTCATTTCATTTTCGTTCTCTACTTTGTTACTGTATGGTTGTTTTTTTATTGTTTGAGTATTTGTACTTTCGTAATGCTTTGCTGACCGTGTAAGTCGCAACTCAGAAAAAAAATTATGTGGAGCCTTAACCTTTTAATAAATGGTTTCCCTTTGCCGTGCCAGCGAGTAAAACATCAATCTTGTCAAGATATTAGTCTCTGACCTACTATTCATATGCTCAGTGTTTCAACTTTCGTCTGATATTAATTGCACCCACCCTACCCCGCAGTAAATAATTTGAAATCATTTAACTGCAACGAGAAGAGTCAGCAGCAAAATCTAGCGTAAGTAACAAGGTGCTTTTTATTTTGTAAGTGCTAAGGTAATTGACACTGCCATTATCTTACAGATATTGAGATAACTTACACATGGGTAAATATTAAAATTTAGGGGCAAGCTCTCAGAAAAGGGCCCTGAAACATCGCCATTGCGAATGGTCTATTCAACTGTTGGAAGGATTTTATTGCGGAATGTTAGTTCCACTGCCTCAACAGCTTTTCCAGTGGTGCTGACATTATTCTCTTGCTTTTTATTGCTGTTCCCGAAGTTTACTTATAAACGGCAAATTGCCAATGATGAAGAAATGTGTGAACTCTTGATAAGTTCCCAAACCAGTTCTTATTCAAAGTGACCAAGTAACATATGGCCCGACTTATTGGGAGAAATGAGACTATGAAGTTTCACACGCTTAGGTTGTTTTGTTGCGGCTTTGTCAAAAGTGAAATACAGAATGCCAATACTCCCAAGTTTCTGGAATCACTGTTCATAGATTTTTGACCTATTGCGTTTGATTTCAAATAACAGTGGCACATCTGTTTTGTTTTTGAAGGAATCACTCCACGTGGAAATGGTTTTCGCATCACTTTGACAAATAAAGGTTGAAACAGATGATTTTTCGTAATATTTTCATCTTGGGGTCTGCGCAGCAAATGTTTGACGCGATAACTATCTTTGTTCCTGGTGCATCCAGCGTGTAAGCAAATATGTTTGACAGGGGCGTATACTCCGGCTGTGCTAGGCGAAACACGATGCAACCTCGAAACTGATGCTTTTGACTTCTCAATATTCTGAACTTGTTCAATAAAAGCAACCACAAATGATTGCAAATGTCTTAGTGTTAACAGAATTCGTTCAAAGAATTTCCAAAAACACGTCTCATAACAACAGTTGGCTTGTCGATGGACATGAAGTATGAATTTGAATTTTGAACCTGGTTGCGTTTGAAGCATTCTTAGCAAGCTGCGATAAAGCGATAGCCACCTGGTTACGCTTTTCACATTTAGAATGCCGGGAGGCAGAGGGGTGAAATGCCACCCTGGCAATCTAAATGTGAAAACCGCACCGCCAGCTTAAGTGATATTTCTGTTTTAATATTCGTTTGGTTTTCAGTAAGTTGTTTGTTTTTGCATTTTTCGGATTATTTTCCGGTGATTTAGGGTTTTAGCATAGCTATCCACATCCGGATTCACCGTCATTTCTCAAGTTTTTTTTCCGAGTGTTGGCTAGTGGGCCCTGTACAGTGGCCAGTGAGCCCCTTTTAGCTAAATCTTCCACCCTGACTCAAAGCTCTAGTTACGTCACTGATTTTAGCCATGTGAAATAGGAATGCAAAAATGAGGACATTTTCGAATGTCCTCAGAGAATATTTTATTTCACATGAAAAAAGTGGACATGTACCACAAAAAGAGGACGTATAGTAGCCATACCTAGCAATGCTACTCATATGCGACCTGTGCAAATCTGAGTAAAGCAGACGCAAAATCTACCAGAAATGAATAGAGACGCAAGCGAACGTGTTCTACGTGACTTCGCCTTGCATTCACTAGATTCAGATACCTGACCGACTTTCAGGAAACCAAAAAGTGTAATAGTTGTTTCGCCAAATATCAAATATTCTTCAAGTGAAATACTGCTGCTTGGCCGACCGATAATGGATAGCGTCTACAAATAAACTTTTCTCGCTAAAAACGACTAAGTGGCATGCATATGTCGCACATATGGATAAACACATGAACATGGTGGGGGCCCTCTTTGGTGGGGGGCCCTGGGCCCGGGCCCCTTGGCCCCCGTAAATCCGGCGCTGAGTACCTGCTACCCATTCAAGGTAGTTAATTCTAAATATTGCCATAATGGTTAAGAACCTTTTTGGCAGCTATGGCATTCTGCAGGCGCGCAACAAGGGGGGGGGGGGCATTTGGGGC
>Ga0210059_1007384_pt1 | contig 17468 bp, 15 predicted proteins | sample Ectturendosymbi2_FD_188042 | JGI IMG/M metagenome (GOLD analysis project Ga0210059, IMG submission 188042) | Ecteinascidia turbinata endosymbiont from Florida, USA - Sample 2 (SPAdes) (version 2) | ecosystem: Host-associated > Tunicates > Ascidians > Unclassified | place: Key West, Florida...
CCCCCTTCTGGTTTTTGGCCCCTCCTTCTGGTTTTTGTCCCCCCCTGCTGCTATATCCTGGCGACAGGCCTGAATCAAAGTTAATATGATAGACACTCGTCTCGACCTGTTCGTTGCGAGTTGAATCACTACACACACCATTTGCTATAGCTGTAAGTATGCTGCAGTCTTAACTGGTTTAACACGCAATACTAACAACCAAGTTCCATCCATAGAGTGGGGCATGGTGGACCGTAAATGTAACGCCCTTAGCATGAGAATTGAACAAAAGTGATAGCGTTCGTTATTAAGAGGAAATACATTGTTCGTCGAAACGAGAACAGGTTTGCTAATATTAATGAGATTTATAAGTCGTTGCTACTGAATTCTTGAGCGCATGGAGTGTGTGGCAAAATTGAACAACCTGCCCGAAGACCATGGCACGGGGCTCCCAGAAGCGTGGGACCCAATGCAGCTGCATCGGTTGCACTGGCCGGCCCTGATCGCGAAGTTTGATTTTGCATAGGATAGGTAACAGTTAACTTGGTGGTGAGTTGATGTTGTCGCTAATTATCCGCATATATTCATTTACGCTCGCATCGACTTTTTTGTGTGAACGCTGTGTGTCCAAACCGGGGCGCAGTACTTAGCTATGGAAAAGTAGAAAGCGAGGGCAGATGTTCACAGGAGCAAGCACTGGCCTTTGTGGGATTTCGTTACGGAGGTGGTGGCGCCTTGATTTTTCGTCAACGATCTATAGCACGAAGCGTCTTTGGGAAAACATTTGATTCATTTGCATTATCCTTCTTGCCATGTGTTAATTCGGGACTACAGTTATTCAAAGAGCTTCAGTTTCAAGCCCTTATGCCGGATTGTGTTGTAAGCTGCATTTAAGTCTACACAGACGTCGTCCTTATTTTTGTTTTCGAAAGCAGTCTCGGTATATTCTGATAAGAATGCAACTTGATGGAGGTTGCTTCGTGCAGATCTAAATTTAACCTGTTCAGGCGGGAGGATGCACTCGATGAGAGGACGAATGCGTTTGTCTATCAAGCTCTCCAGTAGTTTGAAGATGATGCATACACAACTGATTGGTTGATAGGTGTTTGGCAATTCCCTAGTTTGTTGGGTTTACGAATTGCAACTACTGCACCAATCTTCCATAGTTTAGAAATTTTATTTTAATCGCATACAGGTGGAGAAGAATGTCAAGAGTCAGGGTTTATGAATGTCATCTAAGTACATATGGAACTCAAGCCTTAGGCGTTTTCCGGACTTGAGAGTTTACACAACTGATGTTAGCTCCTGGTGTTAAAAATCCGAGCACAGGTCTTGGGTTATTGATACTAAGTTGCAGGCGATTAATCGGTTATGCAAAAATCCCATTGCCACCGAGTAGGGTTGCCAGATCACTTCAAATTTTTTCAAGGACATTTTTTTCAATGAAGTACGGTCAGTGGCGTGAAGAGGTGTGGTGATGCCCGGGACGACTGCTTGAGTGTATGCCCCCTTAACACATTCTAGTATTGAGCAGTGGAGTAGCGTATGGTGGTCAAAGAAACTGGATATACGCTGTTTGTGACGTCACAATACGACGTCATGTTGACGTTGGTTTGGCGAAGTTTGTTGACACAGCGTTCGTATTATTCTACACGCACTCTCATTAGTCGTTATTGTAGCCTACCATGTGTCACTGTAAAAAACGAATTAATCCGCGTTCCAAGTTAGGATACCGGAACAAAACACAGCACTCAACGCTAAGACAGAACAGTTCATAACTGCAAAAATATCCGACAACGCGTTAAAACAGGGGAGTAAAACACACTCACCACGTCGGAGCAGTTCACAACTGCAAAAATATAAGGCTGCACATTCAAAGAGTGCAGTAAACCACACGTAACGATGGGGGCAGTTAACAAATTTTAAAAAATGGCTGCGCGAACGTCTCGTCGAATAGCAGTCGAGTAAAGAAGGTATGCGGCCGGGATGGCGGAAACCTAGGGTTGACAGTTTGAAACTTGCTGAACTAGCCTACACAAGAATTGAAAATGTGCATAAAGTACGCAAGAAAACTTCCGTCTTTATTTATGTGGCTGTTATATGTACAACTGCTGGAGTGACAGAACAGATACGCGTTTGTGTGAGCCATTATGATCAAACCGCCCAGAACCTCGCCAGAAAGCGTTCACTAGGGGGACTTTACGTTTGTGCAGAGAGTCTTGATATTGAAAATCTGTTAAAATCGCCACTGATTTATAGTGTTTCAAATTTTAATTTGGAGGCCTTGGGGCTTTGTCTGGAGGGGCGAAGCCCACCAAAGCACCCCCGTGGCGACGGGACTGAATCCGCCTGAACTGCCAATTCGTGACGAAGCTCGAAATGAAGCACATATTGCAAGCGCAGGTGTGAAGCTGCATTAGCGCACACCCAGTGTTGCCACATCAAAAAACGAAACGGGAAACCAATGATGCATCAAAAAGTCAGCCAAACTAAGCAAGTTGAAATAGGACAGTTGTGAAATTTGGCTCAGAAAATCAATTAAACGGCTGCAGTTATTTTTCAATCCTTTTTTGTGAATTTCTCTTGATAGCTTGATCTGGGCAAAGTCACGTCACTATCAGTTTGATTGGGTATGCACCACACACCTAGATTATAGGACCTTGGTATTGAGGAATGTGAGGATTACTGGCGTTTGAGTACGTAAAAACTAGTGCCTTACAACAGGAAAATAATCTTGCTGCAGCATTTTCATTTGTGCAGTTCCACTCTTTGGCTCCCCACCTAACTTTAGATGCCCGGGGCCGTCGCCGTCGTCGTCCCCGCCTCTGCACGCCACCAGGTAGGGCTACTTTCATAAAGCTTGAATCACCCACGTATGGGCAAGACAGGCTATGGTAACCATGTGCGAAATGGAAAAATAAGCAAAACGTATTTTGACTACACAACCTTTCTTCAATAATTTACTTTTTACTACACAACTGTTTAAGATGGAACAAATCTATACATTGCTTTGTTCATTTACATTGTTTATTCTTGATTCTTGAATGTTCAACATAATCAATAGTTTTTAAATGAACAATTTAAAAAATATTCAAGAATTTTCAAGGACGCCGAAAAATATTCAAGGACAACAAGATGTTTTTCAAGAATCAAAGACACAACGCGTTTTGATAGCTAGTTCAAGGACAGTCCTTGGCGCTCAAGGACGTCTGGCAACCTTACCACCGAGTAACTAATCTCAGTTCAATTTCATCTATGCTCGTTTTTTGTACTTCTTTCTGAAGAGTCACGAGTAGTCTGCGACGCCCATCTCCAAATGCTTGCGTCGTGAACCACGCGGCTACTTTCGTATTTAAAGCATTTGACCTGGTTTGGAACGTCTCTAGGACAATGATCACTTTGTTTTCAAGTAAGCACACATGAAAAGTTTAGGCCTAGGTACATAGCCTATGTCTTTTGCTTATTTTATAGGGAGTGTTTGCGCACTCTTGAAGCATGCAGCAACTGGTCCAGTTTCGTTTCGTGACATTATAAAAGGTATCTTCATGCATGGGCGTCGGAAGATTTTTTCCCAGAGGGGACCATCAGGGGAATTATCCACAGGTAGGGGAAGGTGGGGTACAGTCGACACTCTTATGCATTCATACACTGCTGCTTTATTTCAAGTTCAAACAGGCTCAAAATCTGCGACACAATAAAGCAATTCTATTATACACAATATCATGCCGAAACATGAAAACAACGCTCTTCAGAAAAAATTTTACAATCAATTTAAAAAGGATACTTTTTCTGTCGAATGTGCCCCATGCCTGGGGCACACTCGACATGAGCGTGGGGTACACCTCACCGGTCAATAAAAAGTTGGGTTGCATGCATTGGATCATGTTCACGTGATATTCCATGTGAAATAGGCACTTGCAGACTACCTCTCCACTTTTTTCACATTCTAATTACCCACTACCGCTGCATGGCAAAACAAATTTGTACGATTATCAAATATTAAATGAAACCAATGAGGTATGCCAAAATTCATGCTTTTCCATACAAATATAATGTGCCTCTAAGCACATAATAAACCTAAAAATGCTCATAGATTAGAATTATTCTGTACTCCATTCCAAAATAACCCCTCAAGCTTCATCTTGTTTAGACTGACCTAGTGGCAGTGTGTTGAGTGTGCCCCATTTTTTTGTCAGATGTGCCCCACGCACATCTAAAAAATAAAATGAAGAGGTATCAATTTAACTTAAAAAGACTTTAAAAATCTGGCATTATCAAATAATGTTGTACTGCCCTGACTACAACATCACAAAAACTCAGAACAGAAGATGTTGATTAACGTGGGCAAAACCCAAATCTAAATGCGATTTTGTAAATTACTTTTGGGTAACAAAAAGCACAACGTGCTGTGTAACTCGTAACAACGGCTGCCTATCAAGGAAAATTTCACTTTAGTACTACGGCAGGTATGAGACAAAATCACCGTGGAAACTTTAAAGTTCAACGTTTTCAACTTTTTGAATAAACATAAAAAGACGACTGCGCCCCTAGTCCTACTGTGCCCCACCTTCCCCTGACCAAAAAAATTTTTCCAGAGGGGCCAAAAGTGATGAAATTTTATTGTTCCTTCTCAAAACAAAGGAAACAACCTTTTTTTGCTGAAAATGTAATAAAAAATGTCAAATTTCAAAATCCAGGGGGGACAAGCCCCCTTGCCCCCCTTCCGACGTCCATGTCTTCATGTATTTTTTTTGCTCATTATAATCTTTTCGTTTTCATTTTTAAGAAGCTGCTTTTAGCAGTTTCTTAGCCTTTCTGCCATCCTCCACTAGGTGATGTCGTACTGTACTTATGAATGAACTCCAACATGTATCAAATCCCTCTGTACATCTAAGCTCGTCTTCTTTGCATAGTTTTTGCAATTTGTTATGGCTACTTGTGCTATAATCTGTGTTTCGGAAGCACAACAATGCGACTCCGCTTCCTAGGTGTGAAATCAGCCATTAACGATCACAGAAATTCCAACATGTACGACTCTAACCTACACACAACAGCGAAGTTCTATAACACTATTGAGCTGACTAAAGTCCTATGTGACGCCATAAACATATTTTGCGACTACTCCGACACATCACGCAGTACTGAATGCACTGGAAAATGAAACAGCAGCCTTTGACATATTCTCAAACGTACACCAAAAGAAATGTCGATACATTGTACAACGACTGAAAAAACAACTTTAGTCAATTAATTTTCTCAAGACTGTATAAATTAATTTAAAATAATAAAACTTTACGCATAATTGCCCTTTTCAATCTTGAACTTTGAGGTTCATGGGCCCCCTAACCTCCTATGGGCCCTGGTGGAGCGCATCGGCTGCACCGACCCCTAGCGGGGCCGGCTCCGCTGCCAGAAATGTAGCGTCCCTCCTGCAAGGTCCATCTACAGAGTAGGCTATTTGACATGTTCAAAAACATCAACCAGATCTTTGAGAATTCCATTCCTCCGTCAGCAATGTTGATAGAAGTTTCAATCTCAACAAGAGCCATTCTGATACTTTTGCAGGCCCGTAACTAGGGGGGCGCAGGGGGAGCGAAGACCCCTACAAAATTTTTCTCCCCCTATGGAAAAATGTGTTGGACATAGTTTGAAAAATTTGGGTCCCTCTCAGAAAACTCTTCGCCCCGCCTGGTGTTCCAAGCCGGTTACGGGCCTGTACATTTGTCCTCTTTCACCAACCTTTTAGTCATCTCTAAGAGACTGTTCCATTAGGTTTTCGAACCTAGAACTAACTTCAGCTCTGTATTCAAATGTTCTTACATATGCTTTTGCAGAGTTCCAGGGACTTTTGCGGAAAACCGTAACCACGTCTTTCTAGCCTTCCCTATAACTTCAGCAACCAACCGTTGAAAATCTACGCCTACGTTTTCAGTATCCACAAGATTTACAGCAGCTTAATCAACCTCTTCCATCTTTTTTTCTGAAAAATATTCCGAATCTGATCCAGTGTCACGATTTCCCATTGCCTCTTCTAGTCCTTCAAAGAGATTTTGCCTTGCATACAAGGAATCAGTTCATCCTAAATGATAAACATGCGCAAAACTAGGCTGATGGACGCAACAACTCATTCTTCCAAAAATTATATCACACTAGACCCATCTGTAGTGGCTGTAACGATATCTTCCATCTTGTGGCCAAACTCGTGCAATCTTCCTTTCACCAAATCCTCTACTCTTTCAGCTGGCATAAAGTCTTTCATTCTTGCCATTCCTAAATGAACGTTGTCTGAAATCTGAATCGTAGTGCAGGTACCCTGCTCAGGAGACCTGGGTGGTCCACCAAATAGGGGATTCCTTTTTTGTTGATTTTATATAGGCTACTTAGAAAAATATTAGAAACCTGTGTTTCCACTACTTTTCCTGATTTTCAAAGACAAGTGGAATGGTGTCAAAGTTATTTTACAAATATGTCAATGAAAGCCTATATGTAGAAAATTGGGATACTATACTAGACTACTCATGCTTACCTGATGTGTAGCAAATTTTGTGCACCTTGCTACTTTAGCATTTCAATGTGAATTTAAGTGTAAAACGTGTTTGGCTAAATATGACTTCGGAAATCTTATATTTGAAGAGTAGTTCTACACTATCACTTGATGTGAAGAAAAAAACGGATCGAAAACGCGCATGACGTTTTCTAGGCACAAACAAAAATACCCTCTGAAAATCCCCGTTTTGGGGTACAGTGCATAAAATTTGTATGATATGCATGTTTCCCTCCGCAGATACAATTTTGTTGTGAGAGTGATTAAAAATGGACGCCGGGGAGTCAAAAGTTTTATCCGAAAATTACGGATGTCACATGTCCCAGGAAAACGCGGGGATGAAGTGCTAACAAAAAAGGTGTGGGAACGCACCCATAAAATAGCCAGTTTAAATCAGCTTCAAACTCATATTGAAAACAAATCGTCAAAAAAGTGGAGTGCTGTTCCCACATATTCCCGCCCCACTAAAGCCCTGGGAAAACGTAATCAAATTTAGGGTTGCATTACACCCATTAATTTACATGCTCGTATAGTGTTTTAAAGTTGCCTGAGCAGGATTTTCATGTATCTTCTGCTTCTAGTGCTTGTATACTCATCAGGAGTGACAAAACGGAATTTTCTAACTCCCTTTTTTCATTTCAATCGTCTTTAGGTCTTTTTTCAGTACTGTATATGAAAAAATATCATGATAATCTTGTAGGCTACTTTTGACCTTTCCCACCGTTTGTGTTAGCTTGTATCCTCTTGCTAAAAATGCTTGGCTCCTGGCTGGTAGCTATTGTTTGTTGAACATGATATAAAATAGTCAATGATCCTGCGTTCTCGCTTTCGTGTTTTCGTTACTTTCGTGCTTTCACTCATTACGAACATTGGCGATTCTAAGGAGGACCTGGCTGGGCCATTGCCCCCAGATTTTTGGTTGCCCCCTGCTTTCCCCCCAGTTTTTTTATTAATTTCCCGTTCAAGTCCTTTTGGTTGACATGTACAGTAGATAACTTTCGGCCAGCAATATTTTAAACGATAATTTAGAAATCCTCTAGTCTAGCCTGCATTCAGTATTTCCCAAATGCATTGTAAGTTATATTATTGTTTTAGTTAGACGGTTGGGTAACCAGAGATGTTTATAAAGACACACACCTGTAGTTGCTTGGTTCCTACATGAAATTTAGTCAGACCACGGTCATGGTGGCGAAAAATACATTTCAAAATTAACAAACAGTCGCAGAAATGGAAAGATTGATCTTTCGTGCATTTCAGTGTGAGATGGAACTGGATGATATTACTGTCCAAGGCTGGCGCAACCTATTTGTCCGGTACGGCAATGGCCATACCGGTTTTCTTACTCAACAAGAGGTTTCAGTTTCAAGTAACTTGCCCGACAAACTGCTGATAGAAATCGGAAAGCCCAAATAATTCTCCGCCAATTCACTACGCACTGAATTCATCGTTCATGCTCAGAGGTGTAGTGGTAATTTTACAGATTCCGGAACTCTTACAGGTTCCGGAACTCACCGGCAGAGACTGCCTGGTTTTTGCTTATAGAATAGGCCTATTTGTAGGCAACGACTAATACACTGGTAGAGGTGGCGGAGCGGAGCTCCGGCAGCAGTACACCACTGATCATGCATCGATATTTGATACTGGACTAGAAACAGGGTTGGAAATTTACAGGGTACTCAAACTAGGCTACATTTACCGCTTCTGAAATCCCTTTGTAGATGTTTAGAACGAGTTGGCTACTAATATCTCTATTCATAATGCCATAAAATTTTGTCGAAACTGTCAGCCTCTGAGAGCATTGGATTTTCCGGTGTCTGGAAAGTTTTGGTCTGCTTTTGGTTTTAGCTGACACGACTGACAAATCCGAGGTCTTTTTCAACACCAAAGGTGGTAAAAGCTTATTTGCGTACAACCAGGGCCTACGAGAGGGGATACAAGAGGAAAATCGTACCCGGGCCCATCAGTTGCTGGGGAACCGGAAGATGAAATACGCACGCTAATTTTTTTGTAATCAAGCCCAATGTTTCTAGTGTAAGTCAGTTGCCAGTATAACAATTACTGTATTTGTAAATCTGAGCATGGTAGGTGCTTTATTTATAATCTGATTACTGTACCAAAACGCCATACAAGTTCCGACGAGGGAACCAGAAGCTAGGGGTCCGGTATCGGTCTTCGTACCCCTGGTAAAATTTCTCTCAGAAGCCCTGCGTACAAACATGACTGAAAGACGATTAAAATGATTTGATGATTCTACATGTTCACAAAGAACGAGTTGACAAACTTGATTTGGACAAAATTGCTGAAAATTATGTTTCTGGTAGAAAGGACACACTGAGAAAGTTCGGTTGAATTTTGTGAATGGTTTGAGAATTTTGTCGGCTGGTGACGTTGCTTAAACGGAATGGTAGGAACGTTTTTGTTTTTGTCTCTTGACTCAATGGCGAAGAGTTAGAGCAACAACGTTATAGTGTGCAATGCAGGCAATGGTTTAATTTGCAGAATTTAAACGGAGTGGTAGGAACATTTTTGTTTTTGTCTCTTGCTTCAATGGCGAAGAGTTAGAGCAACAACGTTATAGTGTGCAATGCAGGCAATGGTTTAATTTGCAGAATTTAAAGATGTAGAATAGTGGAGAGCAATGTTTCCTTAAATTTTTAGAACTGCGAGGAAAGGGTAAATGTTTAGTTTACGGCAGTATACAAGTTTTCAATTCAGGTTGCATTTTGGATCTGAATCTACAACTGTGCTGTGGCAGAAAATGCTTACGGGACATCGCTTACTATGAATGGCTAAAAAAGGTCATTTTTTCTAGAGAGTACAGAGTACCAAAAGAACCGCTTGCTTTGTGAGCAATGGTTCCCTGGATCCACGTTTTATGCTCACCTTGGCCGTACCACTGAAAAAGAGCAAGCGCCGGCTCTGCTGTCAGCAGATTGTTGCTTGTCCCAACAGCAAAAGCTTTGTGAATACATTACGAATTGGTTTGAGTTAATTTATCCGAATTTATCCTGGCTGGAGTATTGCGTTCTGCTGCCTTGTGTGTACGACTTCGAAACATCTTACGTAAGTGGTTTGCAGAGGTGGGCAGTAGCGAGATACTGAAATAGCGAGCTATTTTTCCAGGAGCGATAGCTGTAGCGCCGCTATTTTTAAAAAAATAACGCAAGCGGTAGCGAGCTATCCCACTTCACTGTTACCGCTATTCGCTACTTTGGCGTGAGTGGTGGCCAAAGGAAAAAGTTCGTTTGAGCTTTTCAGTCCGCACACATTGGTAGAAACTGCTGTTCTCACAGTTTTGTGTTGACTTTGGATGATTTTTTTGCGGTAATCTAGCAGCATTAGGAAAGATTTAGCTCAGGTTAGCTCAGGTTGCTTTTGACCTGAACGATAGGTTCCATTTTAGTTCGGAAACATCAACATCATCAACAATCTTAAAGCAGTTCGGGCTTGGAAATATAGGCTACTGCTGCGAGTAAAGCTGCGTAAAAGTGAATTGAATTCTTGGAATAATGCTGCACTGGATTCAATCAGTACTTCACTGTATGTGTAGCTACAGTTTTTTGTTTTTACGTATATGTCAATATGACATTTTTTAGTTTGGTTCGACTTCACTGTATTTGGCTGTGTGCATAACCCATTGGAAGTTTTTGTTAAAGTTACAGAACAAGATACAGCTTTGACGCTCGGAAATAATAGCACCTGATAATATTATGACCACATCCCAGTTATTCAATTAAACCAAAAAAAGATTGCAGCAATGACCAATTTCCAGTTTGTGAACGCCTACCAATTGAGAGCTAACATCGTGAATACGTTGGCGTGATAAAGTATTGCAGTTCTGAGTAAACTGTACCAAGTTCTTCAAAACACACCGTCAAATTTATCAGGAACGCAATTAAACAATTTTGATCTTTATTGTGAAACTATTCTGTGTAACGTGAACTTACTCGTAGATCAAAGTTATGTAAATTATTTCCAATCTTGCAAATGTTCTGGAAGCAAAACAGAAGATCGACGTTGGTAAAAGCAAGTCAAACGTTTACGTAAAATCCGGCTTACAAGTTTTGCAAGTATTTTTTCCAACATGTCCGATTGGGCAAACCAGCATTTGCAAAACGGACCAGAATTATTTTGACAGATTTGAAAATAAGTATGAGCTTTCAAAATTTTAATCCTGGAGTATAAAGCAACACGCAAATCCATCACCAATGTGCTTTAATCACTCGCTCCTTTTTGGTGTTTAGCCATATGATGAAAGGCATGACGGCAGCTCTTACGAAAAAAGCCGTCTCAAATGCTAAAGGTCGTTCATTCAGAAGGGCGTTTTTAAGTATTGCTGCTGAAACAAAGTTTTCCTTGCAAGTATCCGGGCATCAGGTGGTGCAGTAGAAAATCAATGACTCAGGACGGTAAAAACAAAGATGTTACATTCGCTCATTTGCAATAAAACCACAGGAGTGCTGAGTGTTGCAGCTAGCATTTTCTTATGTGTAGTTCAATTTTCATTTCTTTGTCGTGCTTTCACATAATTTTCAAGAACTTATTGAAAACATGTCGCGTTTGCCAATGTAATTTTACAAAAAAATTTTCTGACGAGTTTTCGAAAAATAATGTGCTGTTTTTGTATCAGGGCAAACATTTTTTTGAACTAATCTCTCACGGCGTTTTCGAAACTTTTTGCCAAAATTTCTTATCCTCGGGTAGAAAAAACGTAGTAAATATCATTCCAGCGTGTAGTTGATATGCTGATATTCTAAGGCGTACAGAAAACCGATAAACTGTGCGGCTAAGCCTCTCGTAGACCGTTGAGTTTTCTTCTGCATTTTCATGATGGCTTTTTCAACAACTGAATCAAGACAACCATCTCCTTTCTGCAAAGTAAAATTGGGCATGCTGACAAAACCTCCATTTCTCTGTACCCACCAATTCTGTCGCATAGCGAAAAGCATCTGTCCAATGAATTGACACAGCGCTTAGTTTAAATCGGTTGGCATTTTTGTCGTTAGATGGTGAATTTGCTCTATAACCGAAAGAATTTCACACTGATTTCAAAAACACTTTGCATTTCTCAAGCATTTTTATGCCTGATAGTCATCTTTCACAAGGCACTTAACTTAGGAGACAACATTTCCGGTCGTTTCAACGCTGTTTCAATCTAATATCTCCTACAAGACATACAAAAGCACAAATTCACCGATTGTTTTGCAGAACCACCTTGCAAATGCGGCTCATAACTCGCATTAGCAAATTTTCATGTTGTCTGTATTCTGTGGAAATAGTTTGTATCAGAAGTGATTCTGTCCTCAAGAGTCGTTTGTTTTTTGCAAAGTGCTGTTTGAAACACACTTCTGTCGCTAAACCACGTTCAAACAAAAGACTGCTCTTTGAAATCTGCGTAGTCGCAGCCTATTTCATTTCGTTCAAACCAGAACGGAAAAGTTCTTGCAAGTTCCTGTGGTAATGAAATGTCGCTTGTTTGCTACATCACGCGTTCTTTTTGTTATAGGCGTAATGACGTTTCTTTCACATTGCAATTAATTTGGGAGACGCTATCTTTGTAAAAGTGGTCGCAGTAAGTTTTAGCTTGAGCTTCGTGGCACGGGTTGCACTAACTAAACTGAAAACAACTGCATAATTCGCTTTTTGCAATCGAACCAATTTAGTCTTATGAAAAAAATATCGTGTTTGAGAACCGTCAAAAACAATATTATTGCTCCAGTTAACAATAGCGTTGTTTGTTTTCATTACCATAAGTAGTTTTCGTAGGTACTTGCACGGTCACAAGCCCAGCAATAAAAACTTCGCACCGGTGAAAAATTAAGGGTTTCGGTGAACAAATAGTGATGTGCACAGGCTCACAGCAACGTTGAATAAAAAACGTAAGTTTGACTAAGCTAGGGGTTCCCAAACTGTCTCTGGCCATGTATCCCTTCAGCATTTCGACAGATGAGCGTGTACCTCTGTTTCTCAAACTTTTTATTCCATCGCCCCCTTTTCACTCTCGACACGTCGTTTGCGCCCCCCAAGCCTGATAAAGCACACACAAGGAAGTAAATTTGACGAATTTTATTAAATGGAAGTATTAAATAGCTGAACCAAGCTATTAAATAGCTTAACTAAGCAATTGTATTACTACGCTAATATTACGTTCAGGATTCTTATGGAAATAATCCACATTGTAGCCGGACACACAGACGATCCAGAGTAAAAATTTAACGGATAAATTGCTTCAACAACAAGCTCCAACGAATATCATAGTACAGTAGAACTCGTCTAATTCGTCGTCGTTTAATTCGTCAATTCGCATTCGTCACTTTTTCGTCGGTCCCGGCAAAATCCCTGTCTTTTGTGTACTTCTGTTCGTATAATTCACCATCGTCTAATTCGCCAATTTGCTTAATTCGTCACCTTTTTCTATCCCTGAGCGTTTTGTTCGTCTAATTCGTCATTTGCAGTTTCGCTTTTGATGTCTAATCAGCTCGTACGTGTGGGAATTAAAACAAAATATGGATCTTTATCTGAGAATTCTTGCACCTCGCAATTTATTTATCGAATTTGTACACGAGGTGCGAAGCGCGACCCGACTCCCCATTGAGAGAATGCGGGAACTCTTCGCAGTTTGTTAAAGGTTTAAAATGTGCGTGATTAAATGAAGGAGTCTAGATGGAGCAGAGGAATTAATTGTTGCATTCAACCATAACATCATAAACTTGCATTTTACTGCAAATAAGAGCGCTACGCATGTATACGAGTTACTATGATAAAGTATACGAACTTTTATGATAGAGTTTTCACCTGTTTGCATAATTCGTCACTTCGCCTAATTCGTCACTTTTTTCTAATCCCCTTGAGGTGACGAATTAGGCAAATACTACTGTACATGAAAATTTGCAAGAAACTAACTTATCATAACAGTAGGCTATTGAAGTTAACGATTGATTAGTGGTTGAGCGTTTTTTCTCCCTTTGTGTTGCTTCCCCCCTATCTCCCCCTTTGGTCTTATCGCCCCTTGGCCCTCAAATCGCCCATAAGGGGGTGATTCCGCCCACTTTGAGAACCACTGATCTAAAATTTAATAATGACAAAAAGGCTGAGGAAGATAATAAAAACATGTGTACCAATAAACATATACAACAATTACAGGCTCTTGCTTCGCAGCAGGCTGGTTGAGGAATCTCCTGCCTGGTTCTGCTCCCATCTTCTTGCAATGATTCAAGCTTGCACTCATCATTCAGCAATAATAGTTAAGTCACAACAGTGACCCACACGAAGCGAATCAATCGCAAGTTATTGCGTTAAAAGGAAATTAGTTTCGTGTGTGACACATCGTACACGGATTATTTTTGCAGCTGGTGCGGGATTACGCACGTTTGCAGCCAATCCATTCAACACTTGGATTGCACTTTTAAAAGCTAGAATGTTAACAAAACGGTGGTTGGCCAATTTGCTCTCGATATCTAAGTAGGCGGTCTATGCACACAGGCTATATAAACTACATCCTATTCAAACCAGTTGTTGTGAATAAGCCGAAACATGGAGAAACAAGGAGTTCAGTTTGCAATACATGTAGTCAACAGTTTGTTCAGGGGATTTCACTAAACCAAAGATCAACATCACCTTTTTTATATAATCTAAAATGATGCCTGAAAACTTCGGGGCGGATGCAAATGCCCGTTTTTCCCCCACCCTGATTGTGGGCCTGATTCAACTACAGTAACATGCGCGTAAAACCTTGTTAAAAAGAATTTTTGACCTTTTTATTGCTTGATTATTATCTTGAGTTCTATATTCGACTCCAGCGAGAAAGCAGCAACAAACGCGATTGATAAACCTACAGCAATCCACTTACAAAGTAAATGCACTCTATGTGTGTCTGCAGTCTAAGTTGCATTTATATGTGCATTTGCTGTAAAATGAAAATTTCCTAATCATAATTGCTCAATGACTATCATTTTCAGATCATGGTTGTTCAAAAAAGGGGCACCCAACAAAATTGTTAGCTTAAAAAACATTTCAAGGTGAGACTGTATAATAAACCCTACTTCAGCTACACAGCACAAATTTTAGAAGTTCACCAAAAGTAGCGGCAGCGATAGCTCGCTACTATTTTTGCTCAGTAACGGGAGGGGTAACGCCGCTATTATTTTCAGCAAATAGCGATAGTGACGCTATTTTCAAAGGAGCGGTTGCCTAACTCTGGTGGTTTGTGACTACAGTGTAACTCTACCCAAATGTGTCTTGCAACCTTATAAAATATTGTGCGGATTTTCTGTAATGATTCAGAAGCAATTCTTTCGCGTTTTTCAACATTTCTATCGTAAAAACACTTGAAAGAATTCGCGAATCATATTCATTTAGTGAAAATGACTCATATTCATTTAGTGAAAATATTCATTTAGTGAAAAACATCAAATAACTTTGGCAAGAATTTGCTTCGGAAGGCGTCGAAGCTGCCTATATCGCTCGAACATTTTTTTTCATTTGTAGCTACTCAAAAAGCTGCATTGGGTTGTTAGTGGTGGCTGTAACTCTTCACCAGCGCTTCGTGCAAGAGAAGTGTTTTTAAAAAATGAAATTGGTGAAAACATTTCCCAAAAATTATATGATCAGTGAAAGAGTGAGTAACATTGATCTACTTTCGATTGAAAAGTGCTAGCTGAAAAAAATGATTTAGTAGGTTTCGTTGATGAATTTGACAGTCGACATGATAATCGAAGGATTACGTTACGTTGAGGTGATGATGATACAAAATTCTAACGTAAACTGTGCAGGGATCTGCGTGAGGATTATATTCCTCATTGTCTATTTGCCTGCAGAGTTAGTGCGTGCTTCGCTTATGACAGGCATAAATCAACGCAAGGTTGAAAAGTCACCTTTTGAGGTCAGTCAGAGGAAAATTCAGTTTGAAAACTAAAATGAACGACTTTGTTGGACATATTCTGCAAAATAAGTTTCACGCCTGCTGTTACATCTTGCTATCAGGTACACGCCCTAAACGTCGATGCACACCTATCTGCGGCGCTGCTATGCTACGTACTTCAGGTGCAACTGGTGCCGAAACCTCGCAGCTGTCAACTGCATACTGCACGGAATAGTCCTCACCTTATCCACGCTGCAGATGGGCATTAAACTCGTAATAGTAGTTGCATAACATTGTTATGGTTACACCACAATCACAAAATGTCCATAAGCTTCCACAAAAACGGATTAATCAGTAGTCACCAACCCGTTGGCAGATGACTTATTTTTTTATATGTTTCGTAACGTAGTAAGGATATTTTGACGAAATTAGTTGGCTATCACCAGCCTATTTGTCTCTGTGTCAAGATGGAATTCGTGGTTGGAACCATTTCACTTAGTTGTGAATTGTTCTTTAGTGGAGCTGTTTTCGTTCATATGATGTCGGCACAATTGTGTACGAAAAATAGTGTTTCGTTTCACGTGCGCAGTTCTGCAGAAGTTGCATGGTTAGCAAAGAATATTCGACATGGCAATACACGTGTGTGATTGCATCTACAGTGGCGGGTAGGTTTCTCCGGTGAATAACACTACTAGTTCACGTTTAACGATATTCACAAGCCTATGTTGGGTTTGGTAGGGTTAATCACAGCAACTTAATCTTCAAAACAACGAAAAATCACCATGTAAGATAGACATTTATGTTGCCCCCCCTACCTTTGCCTTGGCCCCGCAGTGGCCCCCCCACTTTTTTAATTCTAGAATCGCTACTGATTACGAATTGTTTGTTTCTTTCCGTTCTCTTAATTTCGATTTCAAAATAAGCAGAACCAACCCGCTTCTTGTTCTTATTTCATCAAAACTACCTGCAATAACAAATATTATACACAAATTACTATGGGTGTTGCAGACTATTCCAAACGACAATTAAAAACTGTAAGGTTCCCCATTTCAAGAGCACTGATCTAAACCGCATCCAAGTGACTACGCTCACTTGCTGCAACATACAAGTCGAACAGCAGCTACTGCACCATGCCGGCTACTGCCACCAGTAATTGTGCTGTAACAAACGTAACCTACAATGAGAAGAAATATTATGTCGCCACGTGAATAGTTTATCTCGAGTCCTCGATGTACCTGCGCCCACGCCAGTGACTACGTCATATCGTTATGTGCCACATTGCTTGCTGGTTCCATAACGATGCAGTGTGAAAGTTTGACCAGTGTTATCACTCAAGCTTCTTCTAAACCAAGCTTAGACGACTTGTTTTCTCGTAAATGTGCGCACGTGAAAATGATTGATTTACGCAATATGGTCCTGTGAAGCATTGGGTTAATTGCAAATCGATATCGCCTCCCCCCACCAAATTAGCCTGTGTCCGCTCCTGATACGAAGGTTGCCAATTAAACGCGAAACGTGCTGATAGCGAAAGTATCTCAGAGGCTTAGGTAACCCCAGGCCCGTAGCCAGGTTTTAAGGTGCAAAATGAGTTTTTAGGGGGGCAAGATTTTTGTTGTTATTATGTTTAAAACAGATTTTTCTGGGTACAACGACGGGCACTGAACCCGTATGCCCCATGGCTACGGGCCCGGGTAGCTATCTTTAAATGCGGCTTAAATCGAATAAATACGGTGCACTCAAATCCAAACCTTTTCAACTGAAAGTCTTTACAACCTAGCGTACACTGCACTCTACAGACTTCACCTCTAAAGTACTCTTCTACTAAAATAATTACGGGCTTTTAATAGAACTTCGGTCGCCTGTATTTGGAAACCAAGAATATCCACACTTGCTAAAAAAGCGTAAAACGCATGGGTAACCAGTGGCGTAACTGGGGGGCAAGGGGGGACATCTGCCCCTGGGCGCTGCGGTTTTGGGGCGCCAAATTGAGATCGGAATTTTACGTAATATTTACGGCTAATATTTACGATTTACAAAATGTCGAATGCCAGCAGCTGCCATGTGCTATCCAGTTGCGAAACCTTA
>Ga0210059_1007385_pt1 | contig 17468 bp, 13 predicted proteins | sample Ectturendosymbi2_FD_188042 | JGI IMG/M metagenome (GOLD analysis project Ga0210059, IMG submission 188042) | Ecteinascidia turbinata endosymbiont from Florida, USA - Sample 2 (SPAdes) (version 2) | ecosystem: Host-associated > Tunicates > Ascidians > Unclassified | place: Key West, Florida...
CACTATTGGTGCTTGTGGGCTTTTGCTTAATGACATGGCAAAACTACACACACCTTTTGTTTTATATGATTTGTCATGTCGAATGGCGACATAGTTATTGACATCACGTGAGTAAACTGCCTGATATTCATCAGTATCGAGATAAAAGCCTGTATCACTTTCCCAACGTTTTAATTTACGTTGTGTCTCTGCTATCTTAGAGGTTTTAACTTTCAAAAAGACACCGTCTGTGTTAGCACTTATAACTTCATCAGGTTCAAACATATCAATTAAGTCAATCAGTGCGAGTTGTCCTGTTACAGCGACTTGTAGAGCGACTTTTGGGTCATAAAGCACTGAGTACACATTGGTGAATTTCCCATAACAACCATTGATGACAATTTTCAATGAGTCATTACGAGCTTTATCGCCCTTCTCTTTTGCCTTTAGTCTTTCGTCTACAAGGTGTTTGTATACGGCTAGAAAATTATTGCCTATATGCGATGGACATAGTCCACAATTGATGATGATAGAAGGATAGTAACTAGAGACATCAGCATTGATTATAATCTCATTATCCTTACATATAAACGCTTCTTTCTTTTCTGTTGAGTGTATACCGCCTAAACCAAGTTGATATTTTTTAGGACCTCTTTTATATGTCATATCACTTCTCTTGATAGTATCAGGTAGTGTGATATTGCCCGCATTATTCAATTTAAATGTTATATTCTCAAAGATTTGTTTACACGATGTTTTGATGAAATCAGGTGTGTTATAGTCATATGTAGTATCCCTAGATACTATAGGTGTACCACTCAAACAAAGTCTTGACTTCATATAGTCTTCTGCGATATTACTATCAGAACGAGACATGACGTCTAAATTAAAATCATTAGACATTTTACGTCTTAGTTGTATTTGCGGTCCTAACTTTTTAAAAAGGTTTTCAGTTAGTTCAAGATCATTTTTCCAATAATTGAAAATTTTATCTTTCTGCTGTTCGTTTAAAATCGATCCAGGTGCGATAGGCAGATCTTGTAATCGTTCACATCCTATACGACCATTATAGCATTTCAACGATATGTACTTTGCAGGGCATAATGAATAGAGGTCAATATGTGAGATATCGAACATCTCATTTAAAGGTGTGACTGAGAATTGTCGATAGGTTTGAAAATAGATTGCTTGAGATGATATGATATAGTTACAGACGTTGTTTAATTCATAGCATGTCATTTTTGAAAAACAGCTAGCGAGCATTGGCAAGTCGAAATTCATTGAATTAAAACCGATAATAATATTATTTTCTATCAGTTCTGATATTCTATTTAGGTCCGCTAGTTTGAATTTTTGATCTTTTTCTTTAAGCTCAAAATGATATATCTCGTCAGAGTCAACTCTTTTGAATCCAACGAGAAAATAATTAGGATATGTTTCAATATCAAATACTAAAATCTTTTTTTTTTCATCATATTATATCATTCCCATCATCGTATTCAGCTAGCTCTTGAAACTTATTGGTCGTATCTATCATACCACTTGTAACAACTTCACCATGTCGAAAGAATTGAATACCGCAAAGATTGGCATTCGCTCTTTTACCATAGGTATTGTTTTGAATCCAACAGTCTAAGACAAGATTGACATAGCAACCTGAGTAAAGTACATCATCTTCTTTTGTTACAGGATTACGCTTTCTATCAAATGTTTGAGGTCTATTGTTTGACGATGCCTTGATGATCCACATTCCGTCATGTAATTCATTAGGTTCTGCCTTACCCTCATTTTTCAAGTCGCCGTCAGTTATAAATCTTTTATCTCTATCAACGCTAAATCCTGCCGATTGCAATTTCCTTGCGATATGCTCATCGATCATTTTCTTTTGTTTAACGTCAGTTTTAGGTAATAGAAAGGTAGCCATATATTTACCTTCAACGCCCTTATAAACATTTTTTTCAAATATTGATGGGTAAACCATTCTTATATTTGATATTAATATACTAGTATCATCGCCCATTATCAATGCTCCATAGATTTGAAAAGTTCTTTAGTGTTTACTGGATGACCTTTTTCACTTTCTTTCACAAGTTTCAAAGTACCCTCTTGTTTAAAAATAAGATTATCGATTAATTTTTTATCTTTAATCATCTTGCGTGCATCGGTAATGCCAATCAGTTTTCTCTTATATGCCTTATCTTCTAAGATATCAACCAATACACGCTCTGCAATGTCCTCTTTCCATTTAGATGTGGTTTTTCCACGTATCAGTTTAAGACCTTTGACACTTTCACCTGATGAGAGTTTGTCCATGAAATAGGTGTCAATACTTTTGATAAATAGTGTAAAAAGATCTTTATTTAGAAACACATCAAGTTTCTCTTGGTCTGTTAATTTTTCATATGTCATATCGTTCATATCTGAAAACCTAGATTTCATTTTTGATTCCAAATGCTCTTTGACAGCAGAGCAGTCAGGTAAAGCTAAACACCATCTGCATTGTTTATCACCTGGTGTTCTTGTCAAGTCACCTTGTTCTATGAGATCGACTCTATGTTTGACATAGTTACCAAATTTCATTAAATCGTCTTTTGATATTTTCCATGTGTCAAAATGAGAGAGTCTAACCTGACATATATGTATGAGAAATTCGTCAATCTTTTCGTCAATAGAAAGCACATCAAGTTCAGACATGAGACCTAAACAGTAGAGTTGTGCTTGCGTATTTTGATATGCATCGACTTTCACACCGATACCATATTTCAAGTCAAATATGTGTATTGTTCTGTTTTTGAAATCAACAACAGATGCATCGAGTGTGCCAAAACCATTTTTAGCGTATTTCTCATATGAGACACGTTGTTCACAATAATTTATTGTGTCATGTCTTTGATATGATCGTACGTAATCGACATAGTGATCAACATAGGTACACATCTCTTCGTCAACGTCAATATCGTTTACTTTAGTATTCAAATGATCTATTGCATTTGAGTTGCTAGACAAACATATATCTGCGATATGATGTGCGACCGTACCTATTGCTGCCGCTGAATAAGGTGTGTCTTTCTTTTTATACTCTTTTTCAGCATGCAGTGATCCTAAGCAGTTCAACCATTTTGAGCTTGAACTAGCAGAATAGTAAGCATGTTGTGTCATAATTTTTTCAATTCTTCGTAAGCTTCAGTTAGATGTTTCTTTGGGATTTCACTTAATCTATTAGCCCCAAATTTATGGGATATGGCTTTTAAACTTGCGGCCATTTTGTCAGGTTCAGAGGATGTGGTAAGTTTTTTCTGAGCGAGATATATCAGTTCAGATTGTTCAATAGGCTCTTGACTGTCTTCTTTTTTTTCTGTATCATGATAACTGTTAGACGTTTCAAGAATAGAAAATAAAATATCAATAGTATTATGAATTGATTTGATTAGATCATCTCTAGTGTAGTGTTGCATATTTATCCTTTAGATTTTAAATTTAGTGTGTGAGAACTCTTATTTTAGAACATAGGTGTTGTTTTTTCAATTTTTGAAATGGCTAACTTTTTTTTTGGGAAGTGATCAATTATGGTTTTAGAGGAATTAGACTATCTGTTAAGTGAGGGTCTTAGTTTAGTACATACGTATAACACTAAAGTGTTTGAGAAAAAATTTAAAAAGCTTAATGATGAAAAAAAGAAAAGCTTAAGATCTATTTGTAAAGTACCATGTGTAAGATGGAAAAACTTGTTGATTGCACCTAAGACAAAAAACTATCTATTAACAAAACTTGAGAAGGGACATTTGAATTTTGCTATTGTTCTAAATCAGAATACTGTAGTTGTTGATGTTGATAATAAAAAAGGTAAGAAAGGGGATGAAAGCCTAGATAAATTACTAAAATATTTGAATGTTTCACGTGAAACATTTTTACCGAGTGTGAAAACACCTCATGGTCATCATTATTATTTAAGAATAAAAGATGGATATGACGCAAATATTCAAAAAATCATTGTTGATAATGAGCATTTGAATGGTATTGAGTTTTTATCTCATGGTCATATCTGTACGTCACCTTTTTCAATATTACCTGCTCATTATCTTGATGACGATAGTGATAGGTTTAAATATGAGTTGATTGATGGTAAGATAAATTTCATAGATATTGGTGACGATAGCAATCTCTATAATTTAATTAAGAAAAAAGAAGATTTTGAAACAGATGATTTTCAAAAAAAAGTTAGAGAAAATAATCATGACCAAGAGAAGATGTCTGTATCAATGGATGACATTATTCTATGGTTATCTGAGATAGACAATACTAGCTATGATATTTGGTGGCGTACTGCTACAGCAATCAAGGATAGATTTGACAATGCTGTGGGGTTTGAAATTTTCAATGAGTGGTCTAAAAGAGACTATGACGATTATGATTATAAAGCTACTCTTGATCAATGGGAGAGTGTGTCATCATACACTGATAATCAGGTGAAAGGAATCAATGTTTTTTGGTTGCATAAACTTTATAATGATAGTGTTTCAAATGATTTAGATAAGAAAAGAGGTTTTTTTGATAACCACAGAGCAATGATTGATGGTAACATTATTAATATTTGCTTAACTGAGAATAATATTTATACCAACAATGCCATGCGTTTAGATCCTGAAATAAGATCAATATTACCATCTAAAGCCAATCCTTACACTGAGCTTTGTTCATATCATGGATATAAGGTGTATGGGACAATATATGACGTTGAGAATTACGATAAACTAATAGTCAGTAAGAATGAAGGATATGATTCAACACAGTTGTTGTATTATCAAAATGTAGCATGTGTTATGGGTATGCCAAAAAGCAGGGATACGATTTCAGATAGAGGATTTGATGCTCTAAACATGATAGATAAGGTTTTCGATTGTCTGTCCAATGGTAGCAATATTGAGAAGAATCTTATTTATGATTATATTACGCATGTTGTGAGATACCCACATATAAAGATATCATGGGTATTGATGGTAAATGGAATACAAGGTATTGGTAAATCATTGATCACACATATCATTAAAACATGTCTAGGCGACCACTGTTTAATTCTAACACCTGACGTATGGTCAGAGAATTTCACAGGTGTATTTAAAAATCATTCTTTTTATGCATTTGAAGAGCTTTTGGCACATAATAATTCAACCAATTTCAATAAAATAAAAAATTTAATCAAATCCTTGCTTATAAACACTGAATATCGCATTGTCACAGCAAAATATAAAGAACCGTCTAAACAGAAAAACAATTTTAATATGTGTATCACGTGTAATATCGATGATGATAAATTTGCATTGAATGATGACGATAGAAAGCTATGTGTCATTATGCCTGACTGCAAAAAGTTAGACGACAGCTATGATTATCTTGACGTTACCAATAAGGATGAGTTCATTGAGTTTTTTACAAAACTATATGGCATGTTAAAAGAGCAGAGTGTCAAAGAGTCTTTGGTTAATTATTTTAGGATATCAAGAGAGATAACCGATGATTTTAATGTCGCATTGCCACCTGATACTGTTGGTAAAAAAGAGATGAAAGCAACGTCTAAAGATTCATTTTTTGCTTACTATGATGAGTTGTTGAGTATCATCAATGACGGGGGAACATTGTTTAATTCTGAGTTTATTCATCCTGCCGCCATTATCAATGAGATAAAACACATGGTGGACTGTGAGTTTTGGGATGTTGATTTAAGGAAATTAAAAGATAAGAAAATTGCAACGATACTAGAACATTTAGGTTATAAGAAAATAGACAAAAGGTATCGTTTGACTGGTTTTTGTAACTCAAGTTTTAAGCATGCTAATTTAAATGGTAAGGAACGTTTTATATTTTATTCTAAAACAGGTGAAGAAGTACTTGTTGATGAGATTAGACAATCGCTATCATTATAGACTATGCTATTAATACTATGTTATTTTATATAAATTATTGTTATTCATGTCAGACGAAATTTATCTTACCAATGATTCGGTCATAGACACATTTAAACGTTGTAACTATGTGAAGTCGACAACCGCAGAAGTGTTGAATATATCATACACTGCATTTAAGAATCTTGTTTCACAGAGACCTGAGCTCGATGAAGCGTTAAAAGATATGCGAGAAGAAATGGTTGATTCTGTTGAGGCGTCTATGATTGAGAATGCACTGAATGGGAATGTCACAGCCGCAAAATATATTCTTGACAACTTGGGTAAATCAAGGGGATACAATGTCAAGAGAGAGCAGACCTTTGTTGATGATAGTAAAGAGGTTCTAACTATCATGAGAAACAAAAAGAACACGTCAATCATAGATGTCAATACAACAAATAACACCTGAAGAAAAAGTCGCTTGTAAAACCGATTTTTTATATTATTGCAAAAAATCTTTTGAGGCGATATCAGGTTCTACCTTTGAGATCAACTGGCATCATCGCATCATTGCAGAGACGATGGAAGCTGTGCTTCTTGGACAATTGCAAGACGTTATTATAAATTGCCCACCAAGATACACTAAAACATTGATGGTTGTGATAAAATTCATCACATGGTCTTTAGGGCTATTTCCTGATAGTGAGTTCATTCACATATCATATTCTAAAAAACTATCCGCATCTAATACATATAAAGCAAAGTCAATTGTTGAAAGTGAATTTTATCAATCCTTATTTCCCGGTTGTATGCTAAAGCAAGATAGTAAGGCTCGTGACGAATGGAGAACGACAGCAGGTGGTATTGTATATGCTACTGGTTCTGACGGAACGATAACAGGATATGGGGCAGGAAAACTAAGGAATACTTTTGGTGGAGCTATTTTAATAGATGATCCACATAAAGCCAATGAGGCACATTCTCAGGTTAAACGTGAAGGTGTTATTGAAAACTATGAGAATACGATTGAGAGCAGACGTAACTCAAGAAAGACACCGATTATCATAATAATGCAAAGGCTACATCAATCAGATTTAACGGGGTATTTATTAGCAAAAGAGCCTAAAAGATGGCATCATGTTAAGATACCTGTTATTAATAAGAAAGGTGTTGTTTTATGGGAAAATAAGCATACCTATGATGACTGCATGAAGATGAAAAAAAACAATGAGTATGTTTTTTATGGTCAGTACATGCAAGAGCCAACAGTCAAAGGTGGGGCTATTTTTAAGGATGATTGGTGGAAATATTATGATAGCTTACCAAATTACCAATATAAAATAATAACAATAGACACAGCTCAAAAAACTAAAGAGCATAACGACTATACGGTGTTTCAATGTTGGGCATATTACAAGCATCAGATATATCTTGTTGATCAATATAGAGATAAGGTTGAGGCAAGAGAGCTAGAAGAACAAGCTTTGATTTTTATTGATAAACATCAAACGACTGATTATCAAGTGACAGGTCATTTAAGATATGTTTTGATTGAAGATAAGGTGAGTGGTACAACATTAATTCAAACTTTAAAACATAAAACAACTGTAAACATTAAAGCAATACAAAGGAATACTGATAAGTATACTAGGGCATATGATTGTGTCCCCTATGTGTCAGACGGTAGAGTTTTCCTACCCTATAAATCTAGCTTTACTGACGCATTCATATCAGAAATGAGTAGTTTTTCAGCAAAGAAATTATATGATCATGACGATCAGGTTGACTGTATGATGGACGCAATAAATTATATGTTGAGACCGTCTCAAGTTTATGCGGGAACTTGGTAAATTATGTTATAATTAAGTCATATGTAAATACAAATGATAATCATTATCAATGGCTGAAATATTATATTTAAACGAATCGTTATCTAGCATAAGACGTTCTATTACAAATGATTTAAGTAGACATAAAGAACGAGATGAAAGATATGATGTTTTAAATTACATTAAAAATCCAACCTATATCGATTATTACGATAAATACACACGTCAAGACATTGCTAAGCGTGTTGTTGACACATACCCTGACGCAACATGGTCACATCCCCCTATCATAAGTGATGAGGAGGAAAGCAATGATCCGACCGATTACCAAAAGAATTTTGATAAGTTTGCTAAGAGAGTTCAACTTTATTATGAGATGAATAAGTTGGACAAACTAGCGACACTAGGTACATACGCTGTTATGCTCATCGGTGTGAAAGACGGTCGTTCGCTAGAACAACCTATGGGAAAATTAAATTCTCTTGATGATGTGGTATACCTAACACCTATGACAGAAGAAACGGCTGTCATAGATACATATGATAGTGACCCATCTAGTTATCGTTATGGACATCCCTTGACATATAAAGTAAAACTTAACGACTATAGATATAACACCATGCCCCATAATGTTAAAGAGATGCATCAAAATGAAAGGATTGTTCATTATACAAGAATGTTGCATGTCGCAGAAGGGGTTATAGATAACAATGTTTTTGGTGAACCTAAGCTCAAGAAAAATTACAATCGATTAGACGACCTAGAAAAAATACTTGGTGGATCAGCTGAGATTTTTTGGTTAAATGGTCGTGGTGGTTTATCAATCAATGCACATAAAGATACTGAAATACATGATAGTAAAAAATTAGAAGAACATACCGAAGATTATGCCAAGAAACTAACACGTATTTTAAGAACAAAAGGCATGGATGTTAAAACCTTAGATTTCCAAGTACACAGCCCTGAAAAGCATGTCGAGGCACAAATAGATATGATATGTGCATCTGAGAACATACCTAAAAGAATTTTAATGGGTTCTGAACGTGGTCACTTATCATCATCTCAAGATGAGAAAAATTGGGTAGCACGTGTTGTTGAGAGACGTGAGAATTTTTGCACACCAAGAATGATCAATCCTTTTATGGATATTCTCATAATGTCAGGTGCGTTACCCGATGTTGACTATTACGTTGAATGGCATGAGCTAAGTCATATATCAGAGCAAGATAAGGCAGACATAGCAGTCAAAATGTCTCAAGCGATATTTACTTATGCCAATGGACTTAACTCAGAGATGTACGTACCACCTGAACAATTTGTTGAAGAGGTTTTAGGTCTAACATTTCAAGCAGATGATACTTTAGATCCGATGGACTATATCAAATTCAAGGACGCAAATAAGTTTGACAACAAACTGAAATCTAAGGACGGTGAACAAGATTCTGAAGAAGACAATAAGGATGACGAAGAATGACGACTGTTGTTACGATTGAGAAAATGAACGGTAGATATCACATGGTAGAAAAAAGTGTTACGCATAACTCAGATGTGTTCCAACTTCCATACAACTATACGTCTGTCAGCGTATCTATTAGTAATGTGAGTAGTGGATCTGTGACATTGCAATACTCATTGTCATCGACTATCGATACCAATACTATTTGGATAGACAGTAGTATATTGAATGTAACAGCGGATGAAAGTATTCATTTTTCAAATCCCATCAAGTATTTACGATTCATAGGTGATAGCAATAGTGCGACATACACGATTCAAATAATGGTAAATGGAGTAGCATGAAAATGGTAAATGGTGTTGATACTTTAGGCCGCAATTTTAATGGTTTTTCTGCTGATGAGTTTAAAGACGTTAATATAAAACGTCATATCGTGAATGATCGTGTTTCTATGTATGAACAACTGGGTAAATCTGAAAACATTGATAGTAAGAAAATCTATAAAACAGAAGATGAAGATAATTATCATTATTTTATTGATACTGATAGAAATTTCAAAGAACATTTAAAATCGTTTAGCCAACTAAAAAAAGATAAAAAATCTCAAGTAGGTGCGACTGGGGGTTTGTCTGCTATTGGTTTAGTGTCTTTTTTAGCAGTTGAGTTAAGCAATCCGATTGTTAATATTCCAGTTACTGTGGGCGTTGGTGTTATTGGTTTAGGTGTACTGTACATTACCTACAAACGCATGAGCAGAAAAGAAAAAGACAAATTCTTTGATGATTTTTTACAAGGATTAAATCAAAAAATCGCTGATAGAGTACACAACAAAGAAACCATTGTTGGTTTTATGAACAATGGCACAATAGATAAAGAGTTATTTTTAAGCAAAGTAAAATGCAATCTTGCTTTTTTTGATTATAAAAATAAAAGTAAAATCAAAAAAAATCACAAAAAGTTTGTGCAGATTAGTTTACCTAAGGTAACAACAGTTAATAATATTCACTCAGAGTTTAAAAACTTTACAAGCAAAAAACAAGTTGAAGAAAAGCATGTTTTCACTGAGATTAAAGACAGCAACATTGTTGCAAAGTTCGGTGATTATGAAGTTGAGATTAAGATTTAAGGGGAGAACATGGCAGACCATACGATAACAGCAATACCATCCGACACTCGGCAAGAAATAAAAGATAATGCGGTGTATAAAAATGGTATTTATGATTTGGAAGGTGATTTAAGAATTAACAACAATCTAACTTTTACTTTAGACAGAATTAATCTTGTGTTGCAAGGCTTAAATCCAAGTACCAATTGGATAGGCGATAGCGAAAACGCTAGTTCGAATAATGGTAGATTAAGAGTTACTAATTCAAATATTGTTATACACAACGAAAACAATCGTACTTCTTGCATTGGTGCTGATTTTGATAATTGTTCAGTTGTTTTTACTGGGAGATATCCTGGACCTGATCGCAGAGTAAATGGACTTTTTTCAGATTGCACAATTAGAAATCTTACAACTACTGACGGCACTACTGGAGGTGCAGAAGGAAATTTATCTAATAGTCAAATTTTAAGGCTTGAAAATCGAACATGGACGCAACTTTCTAATTGTAAGTTGTATAGATGTGTTTTAGCACCTTATACATCATTTTCGGCAACTAATGTTGATTTTGAAGATTCATCTCAATTTTTTAATTCTATGGATGGAGATACTAACGCAACAATAAATATGATTGATTGTGGTATTATTGATGGTGGTGTGAATAGTGTTTTTTTTAAAATTTGGCAAAATAGCACGCATGCAAACGTTGATAATAGAACCTATAATTTTTTAAATTGCACTAACAACAAAACTGTTGCAAATGATAAAGAATGGGTACACAAATCTTTATCTTGCTATGAAAACAGAACCTTAAAAGAAAATATAAATTTTCAACGAAGATATAATATTCAGTTATCTATAGACAATCCGACAGCACCTAGAAAGATGATTTTATGGGGAAATAGTGCAACGCCTATTTTTGATGTAAATACGTCAACTAATGAATTTGCAGAGCAAATTTTTACAGTTGCAAGTTTGACAAATTTTGTTAGTGGTTCTGCATCATCATCAGTCACAGAAATTCAGCCTTACAAATACTTAAACGAAATAGATAGTTACGATTATACATCAACCAGTGGTGCAAGTGATATTGATGATGAATATGATAATACACCATCTGTTTATAGTTTTTTAATTGAATGCTATGGTTTTGTAGCAGTTTATGAAAATAATTATCATATTTCGTACGTGAATGACAATGGGAATAAGGGTACTAGAACCGAAAAATTTTTATATCGCTTAGAAGTGGATACAAACATTACAAAAAGTTATTCTGATATTCAAGCATTAACAACTGTATCTACACTTGATGATTTTTATGATTTAATACGATATCATGAATATTTAAATCCAACTAAGAATTTAGTCAACAACAAGCGTGTAACAGCAAATGGTTCAACGTTAGATTTTGGAGCTTATGATATTGTTATTGATAAAACATTATCAAGTGCCATAACAGTAACAGCAAGTGCTATAAGTGTGAAATCAGACCAACTTTTACAAGGAACAAAATTTACGAATATTGCAACGACTGGTACTTATTCAGAAATCAACAATGCAACACAAACAACAGCTATCGTTAAAGATACGAATGGTGTACGTGTTACTTTTAATTTAAGTAATGGAGATATTATTAAAGGAAAATATGGTGCTACTGATACACTAATACCTTTTGAAACTGTAACTGGAAGCAAAAGAATTACAATACCCGAAAATACAGCCATAACATTGTTTGTTAAGCGAGATGGACAAAGAGAACAAGTGATTAGTACAAATTCCGAACAAGGAAAAACCATTGATTTTAGCTTTACAGCATTAGATGGTGCAGCAACAACTCTGAGTTGGATAAATGATATTAATGTCTCTTTTGTTGATAATGCCGATGATACTTTAGATAAACTGACTATTAATTTTGATGGTACAAATAATATTCCTGATTTGGAAACCAACATGACAAATACGATTGTCAATCACATACAATCGCAAGAAGCGTATGCAGATTTATGTCTATCACGTAATAGTGCAAGATTTTTCAGAATCGAACCGAATTTAAACATGCACATATTTAATGTTGATGTTGATTTTACTTTAGATAATTCTATCGCTACAAACATTAACTGTAGAATACCAATGTATACGACTAACTCAACAATCGATACGCCAAAAAACACACATGTTGATAAAAACTTAATGATATTTTATTTCTTAAATTCATCACCTGATATCGATTATAACTTGTTGCAACTCAGAGTGAATGAAGCAAGCAACGTTGTAGATATCAAAAATAAAGTTGATAGTATGGATATTAACGCTTTAGCAAACACGCAAAGCACCATATTGCAAGAAATAGCAAAAGTGCCTGAAATGAACATAGGAATGAAAATAAACGTACATGAAAGCAATATTACAGTGCCAAGTGGTGAAAGTGTTTATTTTGTGGTTCAAGGTTCTGATTTTGAAGATGAATTAGGGAAAATAAGAGATGTAGTAAACAACACATGGGTAACAGAAGCATCTGCTAACAATGATGTGTTGATATCAACAACACTAGTAAACAATTATTATGTAGCAGACAATCCAGTATCGCCATGTGTAAAACGTGAATGTTTTGTTGTAACACACGATACAACAAATACATTTAGTATGTCATCAGCTAATATTCACAAGACTTTAATTTTAGGGTGTTAATCTAATGGGAAGAGTTAAAACAGCAGTAACCAACAGCCAATTATTCAACGTTCAACTGTCAGACACTGCATCTGATGATTATGGTAAGGTTTTGGGGTTAAGCACAAGTGGTGGCATAGCACGATTTTTTGATGTCAGTGATTTATACACTTGCGTTGATAATATCAATTCAAGTGACACAAATAAACCTTTATCAGCAAGACAAGGTAAAGTGCTTGCCGGCATGATTAATTCATTGAATGAATTAATGCAAAGTGATAACGTGAATCTTGATACTATGCAAGAAGTGGTTGACTTTATTCTTGCCAATCAGCAAAGCATTAACTCACTTACAATTAACAATATCAGTGGATTGCAATCTGCTTTAGATAGCAAAAGGAATTTAACAGATAGTATAAGCTACAATGATTTAACTAATTTACCAACACTATTTGATGGTGATTATAATAGTTTAACCAACAAGCCAGTTTTATTTAGTGGTAGTTTTAATGACTTAACAGATGTTCCAGCTAGCTCAAGCTTTAGTGGTAGCTATGACGATTTAACCAACAAACCTGTTTTATTTAGTGGCAGTTACAACGATTTAACCGATGTGCCTGCTAGCTCAGGTTTTAGTGGAGATTACAACGACCTAACTAACAAACCTACAATAAACAATGATTATAATAACCTTGATAATTTACCTACATTGTTTGATGGTGATTATAATACTTTAACTAACAAGCCAACAAGCCAACCTATCAGCTTCATAACTGGATTGCAATCAGCTTTAGATTCTAAGGCAAATGTTGGTGGTGGAAGTGGTGGCAGTACTTCTAGTGGTACTAGTGTTTCAAGTGTAGTAATAACGCATACATCTGAACATATTGAAACAATACCTAGTTTGTCTATGAACAATGGTGATGTAAAATACTATTGGATAGCCAACAAAAGCGATGTGAATAAAGTGATATTTACAACGAATGCCAATACTGATTTTCTAAATGGTCTTGGATTTGAAAATGGCGAAAAACCAAAATATGCTGTTCGGTCATCAAAAAAATATACTTTGGTTGTTTTACAGAAAATATCTAATAATAATTATTCTATATATAGTAGTGAAGAAACATCTTTATACAACATATTGAGATACTTATTATATTTCAATACTTCTCATTCAAGCACTACTTATAATTATTTGGTTGGAAGCGGTGTGCCTAGTGAGTTCATGACTAGCAATTCAACAGGGTGGTGGTTTGCAATAAAAATCCATAGCCCTTTTAGAATATCTGATGACGCACAAGTGTTATTTTCAACCAACAGTTTTAGCGTTGCATATTATGGTGATGGCACTTATTTTTCAACGCAAGGTACAAGTGGATATTTACAAAACAGCGTTGATAAAATTGTCAGTTCGAATCAATGGTTAGTGTTTCAATGGCGAAATACAGATCGCTATGATGCTTGGATTGATAATGTAAAAGTGCTTGATAATACATCAAGTGGTGGAACACCACCTAGCACTGCACCAACTGGTTTTTATTTTGGTAAAGAGCCGAGTGGTTCATATCAATATGAGCTAGCTGATGTCAAAATCTCATCAATGATGATAGGCTTAGGCAACTTGCTTGATAGTGAAGTGGCAGAGTTTACAACAGAAGTAACTGGTATTAGCGAATTGTCATCAACACTGAATGCTAAAATATCTAATGCATGGATACCTGATGTTTCTAGCATGCATACTGTTAAAGGTGATATCAATTTCACCACGAATGGCGATAGTATTTATTTTGAAGAGGCATAGTCATGGCAAGCTTTTTTATTAACTCAAGGTTCACACCGAGTGCAACGATTAAGGTTGATTTGTTTGATGATGATGGTAATAGCTTGGCTACTGATATCACAGCATCTCATGATACTTTAGGTCAATTTGAAGTCAATGCAGGAACGCATAATTGGTTATACGCCAAAGTGTTTTATGAGTTTAATTCTATAAAGCACTTTTGTGAAACACAATATAACACCAATTTCTCACAAGGCGTTCAAGGTTTAACCACTGCACAAGCAACACAATTAACCAACGTTGAAAATCAGTTAACCACTAATTTTAATACTAATGTACAAGGCTCTTTGGACGCTTATACAAATAAAGACGATTGGAAAGGCTCTGGTGCTACACCACCAACAGCAACGGCTATTGCAACTGCTGTTAGAACCGAGTTAACTACTGAATTAGGACGCATTGATGAAAATGTAAGTGCCACTAAAGACAGTAATATTGTTTCTGTCAATGGTACAGCGACAACAAGCATTGAAGATTTTCAAGACTTTACATCTTCTGATGATACAAAGATGAACAATTTAATATCTAGTTTTAATCGTGTAAAACATTCGATGATAGTTACAGAAACAACTGCTACTACATCTGCATCTGCATCTGCTGGGTTGAATCAAATCACTTTAAATATAAGTGAGAATGCCTATTACACTAGCACATTGTTTGTTGACTCATATTGTTTATTGAGTCCAAATAGTTTTACTAATGATCCACTTAACAATTTTCAATTGTTAAAAATAACTTCTCAAGATACTAATCCAAGCGAATCTAATAAAATTAGAATTACTTTTGATGAAAATATTACCAATTTTACCAGTGGAAATTCATTAAAAGTAATGTTTTTAAGGGGTCAATTTAATCCAACAGATTTAAGTACTATAGAGACAGCTCTAACTACTAATAGACAACCTCTTTTACATCAAGACCTTGATGCTTATACTAACAAAGATGATTGGAAAGCAACAGGTAGCGGTGGTGGTAGTGGTTTAACTACTACACAAGATACCACCTTAAATGATATTAAAGATGCAGTAGTAACCAATAGACGACCTTTTTTACATCAAGACCTTGACGCTTATGCCAACAAGTCGTCATTCATGGCAACAATACCAGCTACAATTGGTGCTAACATTGTCTCTATCAATGGAGAGCCAACAAGTGGTTTAGCGAGTGTTAGAAATAGCGTATCTCAAAGTGATTTCAATACATGGATGGATGCTGTACCTAATGTAACAAAAGCAACCTACATGGCTAACATTAGCTCATTAACCATACCGACAGCATCTCAGAATGCAACGGCTGTTAGAACAGAGCTCAGCACAGAGTTAGCACGTATTGATGAGAATGTGAGTAATACCAAGAACGCTAATGTATTGTCCATCAATGGTGAGACAACGAGTGGTATCTCTAGTATCAAAACCACTATAACTCAAAGTGATTTCAACACGTGGATGGGGGCTGTGCCTAATGCAACCAAGTCAACATACATGGCAAATATTGGTACATTGGTTATACCTACAGCATCTGAAAATGCGACGGCGGTCAGAACAGAGCTAACCACAGAGCTATCACGTATTGATGAGAACGTGAGTAACACTAAGGACGCTAATGTTAAACAGATTAACGGTAATGCCGTATCATCTGTATCAGACTTGCATTACAACATAACACAATCAATGTTCAACTCATGGATGCAGAATGTCACAAGTTCGATCAAAAACGAATATAAAGGAGCTGGTGCTTCATCATCGTCAGGGTTAACATCATCTGAGTTAGACATGTTGACTACCATATATAACCGAGTTAGAAAAGCAGGTTTATTTTAATGGGTGATAAAACACGAACCAAAGGGATAAGAGTTAGAGCAACTAAACTATTGACATATAGGTTAAAACGTATTGTTGATTTAATACGTTTTACCATGAGCGAAGATCCTTTAAAAATCAATAATTTTTTTGAATATAACCTACCGAAGATAGACGATTTTGTTTTCTTTACTGACAGACAACTAATAGACAATTATGTTGAATGGTTGATATACCATATAAGAAATGAATTAATAACGCCAGCTGAGTTTTCACTTGGTGAAGTCGACAATCATATTATAGCTAGCCATTTAGAGCAAGCGTATCTCAGTGGGGTTGCCAAAACTCAGACATCTTTAAAGCGAGATAAGAATATAGAACGTTTTATAACAGGTGCAAACATAACGAATCCCCATCATTATCAACGAGCAGAGATATTACATGGTAGAGTATTCTCGTTGCTTGAAAATATATCAGAAGAAATGGAAATTGGCATTAGACAGATACTGACTAAAGGGATGTTAGAAGGTAAGGCGACAAAAGTATTATCGAAAGAGATGGTTGAAAAGGTTGACGGAATAGGCAAAAAAAGAGCATTGTTGATTGCTAACACTGAGATTGTACATGCTCATCAAATGGGTGCTGTGGCTGAAGCAAAGTATTTGCAAGAGGTAACAGGAAGAACTGTCATGATGTTATGGAATACGACTTTGGATGGTAGGGCTAGGGATCATCATGTGACGAGACATGATAAATTATACTCTATAGAAGAGGTAGGTGCGTTACTTGGTGAACCTAATTGTAGATGTTCTGTCACTGGTGTAACAGAAGAAATTTACAATCTTTTAAGAAAAAACAATTAGATATATAAAAATAAACATATATCTAAATAATGTACTAATATGTAA
>Ga0210059_1007386_pt1 | contig 17467 bp, 6 predicted proteins | sample Ectturendosymbi2_FD_188042 | JGI IMG/M metagenome (GOLD analysis project Ga0210059, IMG submission 188042) | Ecteinascidia turbinata endosymbiont from Florida, USA - Sample 2 (SPAdes) (version 2) | ecosystem: Host-associated > Tunicates > Ascidians > Unclassified | place: Key West, Florida...
GAATGGAATAAACAACGCCTTGTCGGGACTTTATATCCACGGGGTCTTTGATGGAAGTTAGAAGGTTGCCCAACTTTCTCACCGGTTTTGATGCGACTTGTATTTTGTGGGTTGTCAAGCATCGTTTGATTTTATCAGTAAGCCCCGGAAGATAGGGTAGTATGGCTAATCCTCTTGTTTCATGTTCTTGGTTCTTTGTTGCGTTTGCAGGTTTCTTTCTATAGAGCAGTCTGTCTGGGTAACCGTTTTGTTTAAGAGTTTATCTGACGAAGTCGATCTCTTTCTTTCGTTCACTTTCCTGGTCACAGAGTTTGTCAGCTCTATGTAGCAGCGTGTTCAGTACTGCGCATTTATGCGCAAGAGCTGCTTGCTGATGTTTCTGTATTTGTATACTTCTGATGTTTTGATCTCCTCGTGGCGAATGTTGCTGTGTCAGTATGAACAAGTTGTCTTTTTATATAAAAGAATGTTCATTTTCACTGAGGTTTGTGCAATTTAGTTGTCTTAATAAATGCTGTGGTGGTTACTTCCTGGTAACTTGCTGTTCTGCTGTCAGTGCCATGGTACACCTAGATTTAGCCATGATATATTTAACACCTTGTAACGTATCACTGAAACTTCAAAACAAGAGTTAAAAATATGGTTATTAATCTGCTGCTTGATTGTGTGGTTATCACAATGAATGACATGAAAAGCACCTTTTTAAGTCCAAGTGAACTTCATGGCATTGCCATGTCAAAAAAAAGACTGATGCAACCACAGGTCCATACTAGTTTGGGACACCAGGGGAGGTGTAGAATTTTGTGAGAGGGTCTAAATTTTTTAAACTATGTCCAACACGTTTTTCCAAGGGGGCAAAAAAATTTAAATAGGTGTTTTGCCACTCACTGAGTGGCCATTCCAACTGCTCGTGGACAAACGTCGCAAGGCCATGATTCCTTCTCAGGACTGACCCAGCTAGTGAAAAGTTGGGAATCACTAGCTTGTCTGCAGTTGTGCAGTGGGTCTCCTGTAGGATGAAGATGAAAGCCTTGTTCTTATAGGCTAGCTGCTCAATGATGGAGATCTTGTTTGCAGTGAACCTCTCGGTGTTCAGCTGGAGTATGTTGGGTCATGGGTCATCTTCGGCATCATTTCTGCTGCCACGCCCTGAGAAGGGTGTATTATGACCCATCCTATGCCGAACACATCCAGCGTGGGTAGCAGTGGTTGCTCTTGCAATGACAGGTTTGGTTGACGTTATAGCAAATGTTGCACAGGGAGGGCCACGTGAAGACACTTGCTTGTTTATGTTCAACAACGGCATTGACCTTAAAAATAACAGAAAGTATAGAAAACCATTCAAAAGTTTCCAGGTGTGTGAATAGCTGTAATAAATTTGTTTCATTCAATCCTGATAAGCCATGAAATTACCTCTGATACATTTATAAAAGGGCACCTCTACCCCCACTCCCCCCTTTATGACAGGGCATGGGGGCAATGCACCCACTCTCCAGCGTTCCTGTTCTTACCTCAGATTCATCAAAATGAGAGCAACAACTTTTCAAAGCTTTTCTTGTTGAAATGAATTTTTCTATGACTGCAAATGTTAAGTAGCCTGTAGTGTTGAACAAAGGAGACTTGTGGAAGTTACGCTGCTTATCGGCTGGCTCTGATTCACTCTACATGTAGTTCATGCTGACAATCATAGCTCAAAGTTACCCATGCAAACCCACCAACTACCCTACCCCGTTTCATGACCATCATTTTCCAACACCACTACGTCATGCAGAAAAACAGCTGTTGTATTAAAACCAGGGCTGTAGAGTCGGAAGGATTTTCAACCTAAGGAGTTGGAGTCGCAGAAAATTTTAATGACTCCGACTCCGGGCAGACCTTTTGCTCACCAATTGTGACTGTTTGTACCACAAACGTGCATAAGCCTCACACTTGGCAATTTGAGCAGCTTGACGCTTCAACAAGAGATGATCGTGGCTATTCAGACAGGCGGCAGCGCATTAACTTGCAATACCTTCACTCAGTGGCCATTCCAGATCAGCAGTGTCCCGTAGGGCTCATCACGCAACCTACACTTTGTGAATGCAACCGTTCGGGTCTTGTATCACTGAAATTTCCATTTGTTCATTCTGGTTGGCACTATCGTTGCTCCGTGACGTTGGTTACGCAACAATGAATGAGAGTTCTCATGGGAGCTCGTTTATTGTTACGTAACGCACGTCATAGAACAATGATAACACCACTTAATCCTCCACGTCTTAGGCTCATTCATATTAGCCCGAGTTACCAGACAGTTTATCGTTCGTTTGAAATTATTCTGGAATGGGTACTGTCCATTGGATTTGAATTCAAATCCAATGGTCTATGCAAACCCATTGCTTCAAAAAATATTCAATCTGATATGAATTAAATTTAAAAAATACTTATTGCAGAGGGCAGCTCAGGCTCCAATGGATGAGCCCGAGTAAAGAGCGAGCGAATGTATTCAAGAGAGCTGTTGTTGTGAACAATATTTTTTGATTCACGTCACCTGCAAATTGCAAATTTGCATAATGTCTTCATCCTTTATTACAGTAAAACTTGTTTGATGTTGTTTATTTGTAATCCAAATTAAATGTTGGAAATTTCATAACTACTTTCTGCCTCTGTAATTTTGCTTTTACAATCAACTTTGAACAGGCATGTTAAGAGGTCTCAGATTTTATAGTGTCCACTTTGTTTTGAATCATGATGAATTATGAATGATAAAAACAATGCATGCAGTACTTTTCAACAATATGTTGCCGCTGTATTTGTGCCCCCTTGGCAAATCTTTTACACCTAGCAGTTTGAAAACCATGGCTCTAGATCAGCATATTTAAACATTTATGGGTCACAAACATCTGCTCTAGTACATCCTAATAAAATTTAAGAACCTTTTGAAAAGAAACGTTGCAATAAATATTTGAAAATAGGATTTTATCATCACATACATTCATTGATGGTACTCACTGCATTATGGTCTGTGGGTAATTGTGTTACTTCTTTATGATTTGTATGTATAAACATTGTTTTATGCCCTTGCTACTTGGTTTTGTAATGAAATCTTGTGTTTCAGTGCATTGCTCTCTGCCTCATAACCCTTAACACTTTGATGTTTGGGTTAATTCAAGCGGTTCGCAAAAAAACAGCTGGATCGCACGTGGCTTTGCGCGGGAATATCTCCGCTCCTGTACAAGTTACAGACCTGGTTCAAGTGTCAAAAGACGCGGCAAGTCTTGTAGTTTGCACTCAAAAAAATTTTTTGGTTGGGGTTGGGTTTTTTGTGAGTGATGTTGTAAGTAGAGGACTTTTTGGCCATCCTGGCCCACTTCACCTGGCTCTGGTGCCAACTGTAAGATGTAGTATTTCGCTGAAGTTGTTATTAGAAACTAGGGTACAATCCGAGTCTTTTGATACTTTGGATGACTTGCTGGGGTTTCGCATTTAAAAGTTATGATCTAAGTTAATAAAAATTTTGACTAATTAGCTAATTAATTCATTTGTTTATTTAAGATAATAACTTTTGAACCAGAAACGTTAGAAAGTTGATCAAAAGCTCAAAAGACTCAGACTCAAGCCTAGTTTCCAATGAAAACTTCAGCGAAATACTTTAGCCTAGTGGTTGGGCCCTAGGCCAGGCAACATGAGCCAAAATGGCCCAAAAACTACTTACAACGTCACTCACAAAAAATCCGCAATCCCCAACCAAAATTTTTTTTTGAGTGCGGACTAGAAGACTGTCCGATCCATTTGAGCCATTGAACAGCTCTCTGGTGCAATCGGTGGAGGAGCTAGGTCGTTGGTAAGGCAACTGACAACTGCTGATTTTAGGCCGATTTCAAAGTACGAGTACATCGTACCCCGGCTCTCAAAGTGTTAATGTTGCTCACTTCCTTCACCTATGTGCATGCTTCACCTACTTATCTGTAGATACCCCAACTCTTCACCCATCACCTGCCCACCATCATCTGTGTTATGTTGATGTCTGTTGTGTATTTGATTCAACGTTTATGTTTTGGTAGTATTGTTTTCACTTATGTCTTTTGTTTTGCCACTCGGATTGGTTAAATTGGTCACATGAATATTTTGTCTGGTATGTCACATGTGGTTCAATTTTTTCACCTATTTTTATGCTTTGACATCTGTTCTGTGTTTGGTTTGTTGTTGATATTTTATGGTGAGCAGTGACTCTTGGACTAATGGAATTGGTTATGAAAGAAAAATATCAAATGTCTCCAAAGCCCTTTCAAAATGTCAGAGCAAATTCTATAAATCCTTAAAACATCTTCATAAACCCCTTAAATTCAAGAACCCCAGATTATGAAGCCTGACTCTAGAGAAAATCAAGACATACTTTGAAGACGAGCTACATATTAACAACAGTCTAGCAGGAATTTGCAAGCCTACTAGGGGGAAAAAGAGATATGGTGCAAGGTCTTAAGATAATGTTGGCAGTGGTTCATCTCTCTCTCGGGTCACTTAACATATAGTTGAATGCTGCTCCCAAGCGCATTCCCATCAGATACATGCTGCATGTGTTAGTTGCCTTACAATATGAAAAAGCATCTAGTGACAATATTTTAGTAAAATGTAATTTTTGTAAGGCAATGTCTAATGATTATATCTGGTTTTCCTTTCGGAAGGACTAGAAAACCATCAAGTGAAATTGCTGACCTTTGCTAACTATCTGACAAATTCTTGCATGGTATTTGCTTCTCAGAGTAAAGAATTAAAGCGATGATTAATTACATATTTCTACCACAAAGCCCTAAAACCTCAACCCTAAACACTAACTGTAAATCCTAACACTAAATGCTAAACCTAAAGCCTAAATCTAATCTAAAACCCTAAATCTGTGTCTGATGATCTTATGACAGAACATTCAAAGTGTCTTCTGTGCTATACCACCAAAGGAAACCAATAACATAAAGGTGAGATCCGAACTGACAACCCTTCACACAGCAGGAATAATAACTTCCCACTCAACCATCCATGTTCATAGTTATCGTGATGTAAATGTCTCAAACTCAGTTTTATATCTGGCTTAAAGCCGGATACGGTTTTTGAAGCTGGACATGTTCATTTCGTCATTCGAAAGCAAAATCCAAATATGGTCATTTAGATATTATTTCTCTGTAATTTCACTCTTTGGATACCCTCTGTCTTGATGCCTGGAAAAGTCGCCTTGTTCTCCCCCCTGCAGGCTCATGTGTCTATAGTAAGCCTACCTGTGAATCATGCTATGTTTGGAGTTACATGCCACACTGATATATTTGCAATTTTCTGATTTTTGGATGCATTTGTAATTAAACATGACGAACTTTTATTTTGTGAGACTATCGTTTTTGTTTTTTCAACTAAGTGTAGCTGTTAATTTTTCTATGTTGTATTGCGAAGATTGTAGATGCTAAAATTAGTCAGAACGCACTTTTTTGTGCACACACTAAATAGTAATATATGATGAATTCTGAAGGGGAATATTGCAACTACAGTTTTGATTGCAAATCGTTTTGCTGTCAAAACAATCAGTGTTGCACTGACCTACTTTCTGGAAAAGCTCAAGAAGGAGAGTACTGTTCATCTGGTGGAGATTGCAGTGGTTTGCTTTTGTGTTGCACTTCTAGAAATCAGTGTTGCCAATCACTCTCTATCTCAGATATTGGTGGAGCTGCTGATGACATCAAGTAATGTATTGTTTGAAATTGGTTTGTGTCTAGTGTAATTTTCAAAAGGCTTCTTATCTAAAGGTTAGTTTCAAAATTTGAACAAAAAATCTACGAGCAGATATTCTAGGTCACTGATGGGTTCATCGTAGCATGCAAAGGCAACAATCCTTCAATTAGCAAAGTTAATTCCAATACAACAACGTCTAGCAATAGCCATTTTGGCTGCTCTTTGAGTAGGGCCTAGCCTAAACTGTAATGATTCAACTATTTAAGGCACATTTTGGTGCTGTGCAGTTGTCAAGCAAATTTGCAAAAAACAAACTTTTGTTTTACATCATTATCCAATGTCTTTGCATGTCATAAAACTTGGCAGAGACTTTCAGTCTCTCATTTTAAACATGGCAAAAGAATGAGAAAGTTGAATAAAATTTGTGCAGAAACCCTAATCAATCAGTGCAAATCCTTTAGTTATATAGGGCATACCAAGAGCAACTAATAGTTTGGAAGTATGTTGACAGGCCTGACAAGTTGCTCAAAAACACAGAAAGGGTGCTCGTTAGTGTTCTAAGCCAGATCTTTTGGCGAGAGTTGCACTTTGACAAAATTTGTTAGTTCCTTGAAAGTGTCATTCCGGATCATTTTTCTGAAAACACCATCATAGAATACTTGCTTACACCCATCGTGGAACGTACATACTTCTGTATGTTTCATAGTTCCATCATTAAATCTAGTGGATTTGCAGAACTATTTTACCTTTTCTTACTTTTGTCAGTTTGTAAACATTTCTTTTGAGTTTTTCTTGAGTTACACATCTTTTATCAAGGACTGCCAGTGTTTGATGTAGGCTTACAGTATTGTAAAATTAATTATTTGTGCACATGCAAAATTTGCAGTTTAGTGTAGTTCTATGGTTGCATGCACCACATGAAAAAATGTTTTATCATACAGAATTATCTACAACAAGTTCAATTTGGAGAGTCAAGCAATTTTTTCTCAAAGAATGAAACCAGTTTTGTTTGAAAAATATTTTGAAATTTATAAATAAAAAGAGGTCATTGCCACTACTTCGAGTGATTCTAACTTAAATTTGAGTGCCACTACTTTGAGTAAAATTACCTAAAAATTTCTACTCTTTGCGAGAGTTTTTTTAAGGTGTTTTAGGGACATGATTCGGGTCCATAGAATTTCAAATTGGGTCCCTGGAATCAGAGAAAATTATAATCGGGTCCCTAGAATCAGAGAAAAGCGGGCCCCTAAAATCAGAGAGATCGGGTCCTACAGGTCCATACCTAACATTTTCTTTAAAAAAAAACTGTTCTTTACTATTTTGGTACTGGCAGATTGCACTGCAGTTAACTGCACAGCATGACATTTTGCTATGGCAACTGCATGATGCAGAAAAGAGATCATTTAGATTGCATCAGATTTTGATTTTCAGGTTGCAAAGTTGCAACATAGTTATATTTTATGTCATGTGCAACCAGGAATGGCTGTGCTCTACCAGCATGGGCTGTTATTTGTTTTCTATCTTGATGTAGGTCTGACCTGTTTCAGTTGCTTTGCATGCAATGTTTTATTAATGTTGCCATACCTTCAATGTACTGAAGATATTGAAGGTATAGTGAGTTACAGTCGCTGCCCACAGCAAATTGTGCTGGACTGGAGAGATATTATACCAGGGGTCTCAAACTCAAATTGCTCCTAGTGTCAAATGAGCACTTACAAAGAAACCCACGGGCCGCATTATGAAGCTGATGCAACAATAGCGGTACCTGAACTTAATTTTACAGCTAATTTCCTGCGAAGGGTATCATGAATTGTAGGCAAATCATTTCTAGCCGTCTGTATGTTCGTATTCATCAATTCTATCTGTCTAACGAACTGGTTCACTTGCTAACTGAGCACTTAGAACACCGGTGAATAAACTAACATAAATGTTATTCACTTCATTCATTTTCATGCCCGCTTTTCCTCTAGGGAGGGTTGCAGGTGCAACATCCATAGGAGAACTTGGAATACCTCACGGTCAACCGCAATTTCAGATAGTTCTGCTGGCTTCACACCAAGACGAGACCAAGCAAGGTCGAGATGCAGTTACCCCACCAGGCCTGGGCTGACATCTGGCTCACTTTCCCGTGGGTTTAGCTAGCAGGGCTTGCCTCACAGTTTTTTGTTGGGCATTCTAGACACATGGCCGAACTAATGTAGTTGTCTCCTATCAATTAGAAGTGGTTTCGACAATCAGGGCTCTGCAAATTTCACAGCTGCGCACTTTGTTGTGGAGTGTCACACCAGGGACCTGATGAGGGGGCACAATGCCCCAGGAACCGAATAATTGTGGGTGGGGACAGTCGCAACAATATCGTAAGTTTTTCTTCAATGCAGTGCATTTACTCCCAAAATATCTTAGGTTCAAATATGGAGGCGCCAAACTTGTTTCTTGCCCCGGGTGCAATCTAACCTCGGTACACACCTTTGTCACACGGTGGACTCTTTGCAAAAATCTCATCTTTGGTGCTTGCACCTGAGTTACAGTAATATTCTTTCGGTCATTACCCAAGATGCATGACCATAGGTAAGGATCAGAGGAAAGATCGATTTGAAAAATGACAACTTTGTTGTGTTTGAAAGCTCCCATTTCGTGGCCACAGAGCGATGAAGCTCATGCAGAACTGCGTTAGTTTTACCAATCCATGTATCAATCTCCTGGGGCTCCGCTTCCGTCACACGTAAATACCACCTGTAGGTACTTGAACGTCTACACCTGCTGCAGTGTATTGCCACTCACTTGCAAGCATACACTCTACCTTGTGTTTGTAGAGACATAATACCTCTGCGTTTTTAATGCTGACTTACATTCCGGCTTGGTCTCACGCAGCAGAAAACCGAGCGAGTGCATGCGAAAGACTGTTGAGAAGATGCTAGCAATACCAAATCATCTGCAAAAAGTAGGCGTTTGATCCTGCAGCTCTGACTGTGACACTTTCGTCGACTCGGCTATGACTGTCTATCCAATTCATGTAGACTAGTGGTTCTCAACTGCGGTTCTAAGGGCCGCATTCGGCTCCCAAGCACCCTTTGTGCGACCCTTAGCAGTCTTTCAATAAAAGGTCGAATATATTGTGTAACAGACTTCGTTCTGCTGTAAAAAAACGTGTCAATAGAATTGTGTTAAAATTTTAGTGAAGCTCTCCAACAAAATTGTAGGTCTGGATTTGGCTCCCTTCAACAAAAAGGTTGAGAATCACTGATGTAGACTATGAAAAGAAGCTGTGACAGTGCACACCCTTGTCGGAGTCCAACACTAACGGCGAGCTGTCGTGATTTAACTCTCCCACCACGGTCATGAAACTTCTGAGCAGGAATACGGTGACTTGACAGCCAGTAACAGGCGGTCGTCAACACCGTACTCACGCAACGCTCCCCAAAGCTTTTCACAAGGAACCCGGTTGTATGTTTTCATGAGATCGACAAAGCATGTGAAGACGTCTTAAGCATACTCCCAAGATTTCTCAAAAATTTTGTGGAGTGTGAAATATGGTCTGTAGTGCTACGGCCGGGATGAAAACTGCATTGGGTATCATTCAGGCTTGATTCAATTGTTTCCCAGCATCTTGTTTCAAGGCACATGGCAACGAAATGTTACTTATTTGAAAATTCCCAAAAAGCATCGCGGGCTGCACAAAAGGCCCTAGCGGGCCACATGCGGCTCGCGTGGTTGAGACCACTGTATTATACAATGGTATCAGGACGTGTAAAATCTGTTACACTTTACAAACCAATAAGGTTCATTTTCTTCCACTTCAACCATCTTGATGATTGCATCATTATCTGGCAATGTTCACAACTCAAGTTTAAGTGACAAATGGCAAAAGCACACCAATGTGCACAGTTGACAATTGTCTGTATGCAGATAATGCTGCAACTTGCATTATCCCTTGAAGCCAGGGGTTCCCAACATGGATGGTGGAACTTTTTTCAAAGTGGGGGGCACAAGGGCACGTCAGAAATAAATTATAGCAAATTTCTGATTTGAATTGGCAATCGTGACGTCACAAGCATTGAAATATGACGTCATTACATATACACCATGTGAAGGTCTAAATTACACTATCTTAGACAAAATTACACCACTACGAAAACGTATGGGTGAACCACCTGAAATTCAAATAGGCTGTTACAGGGGCGACCCAGGTCATCAGCGTCACTCGTTACATAACAGCGTCACATGTTACATAACATAACGTCACATGTGCAGAGATAGCTAAATGCGGCTCATCATATGATTTGTTCTGACTGAATAAAACCATTCAACGCCTGCTTCACTGAAATTCCATTTGCTTTCATTCTGGCTGGCATTATCATTGCCCTGTGACGTTATGTTATGTAACAATAAATGAGAAATTCTCAAGATAACTTCTTCACTGTTGAGTAATGTACGTCACAGAGCATTGATAATACCAGTAAGTCATCTGCTTACTAGGCTCATTCATATTAGCCTGAACAGTTGGACAAGTTATTGTTCGTTTGAAATTATTCTCGAAATGGGAACTGTCCACTGGATTGAACTTCAAATCCAATGTTCTATACAAATCCATTGCTTCAAAAAAGCATTTTTGTCCAATATGAATATGTTTAAAAAAATACTTAGCTTCATACGACAGATCGGACTCTAATGAATGAGGCCAAGTAAAACGCGAGCGAACGAAGTCGTGAGAACGCCTATTACAAACATTGTTTTATTCAGGTCACCTGCAAAATGAACGGGAAAGGCCAGATATGAAACGAAAATATTGGAACAATGACCAGGCCCAAAGAAAAGAGCCCGAGTTAACAACTCAGTGAAGTGGGACCGTGGGTGGTGGAACAAACATACAAAGCAAGCAATCTTACATTAAAAACACCAAGAACACAGTTTAAAAAACAGACAAAAATGACACAGCATTGATACCTGTCTTAAACACATTCAAAATCACGACTTTCCTCATCTTCAACAAAGAAGTACCATCAGTGAATACTCGGTCTACAACTGTGTTAGATACCAGGATCCAAAGACAAGACAAAACATATGTAGCAATTAGCAAGTTGTCGTAAGGATGCCAATTGCGTTGCCAATGCAGAAATAAAATATAGCCATTTAGCGTTGCCAATGCAAAAACATAAACACAATTGAATTGATCTGTCAAACATTTCATTTAGCGTATAAGATTCAGTAAAATTTCACTATTCGGAATTGTGTTAAAACGCTTGAAATAACCCAAATTATTTAATGGTGTGGCACAAACTTTTCCTATGCACAAACATATAGGTGTCAGAAAAGGGGCAGGAATTTGAAAATTTCAGTAAATAATGCTGGTTTCTTAATATCGAGTGGTTAAAACAAATTTCACCACTTTGGCCCCTTGTAGAAAAACTTTTGGAAAAATCCACTACTAGCCCCCCTTGGAAAAATTCCTTCCGAGGCCTATGCGCACAAGCATGTGAATTGACACACTTTTGTGAAAAATTGTGTTGTATTACACCATCAGGCAACACCGTTCGAAAACACCAATGCGGTAAGCAATCCATAGCAGGGTGTCAGACAGTGCACGGTGTATTCTGCCAAACAATTACGAAATCCTGCCAAATTACAAATAATATGTTGGAAATAATATCGACAAAATACTGCCAAAAATCTGCAACGTTTATTTCATTGAACGATTTACTTTATCACTAGACCCAATAGTAATTGTGTTACTTACATAATGTATGATATCTCAGCAAAAAAGTGGGAGGGCCAAGCCCCCCAGAAATAAAAATGGGGGTCTAGGCCCATGCGGCCCCCCGGTTCCGCCACCTATGGCTCCCAACCTGTGGTACGTGAAGGTCATCCAAGTGGTACGCAAGTAACTTCCACTTTTTCACAAAAAACTGGATTCACAGCTTTCCAGTTTACGTATTGGGCTTTGTTACTAAATAAATATAATTCCCTGCAGCCTGCTAATCCTCTTGTTTCGTAACATTAGACAGTGATTTTTAACCAGGGTTCCGCAGAACCCTGAGGTTCTGCGAGTAGCTGCCAGGGGTTCCGGCGAAAGAGACTGAAGTCACAACCACAGTTCTATGCGGTTGTAGTAATATAGACACTTGTGTCATTGCATAGGGTTCCATGAGCAACGCAAACATTTGCTGAAGGTTCCCTGCAGCAAAAAGGTTGAAAAACACTGCATTGTGATCTTCAGAATACAGGCAATGTCAACAGAAAGAGCGCAGCTGCTTTGAAAAGCAGTACAACGATGTGGAATTGATTAGGTCAAATAATTGCTTGTAAGTGTTACTTCTTTCTCTCACACGTTAATAAATCTCATGTACTGGTACTATTTCACAGCTTACAGCTACAAATAGCTGATTGATCAACGGTAGTCATCAGATACAAGCTAGAATTATGTTTAGAATGAATTTGATAAAGAATTGAAATATTATATACCAGTTGCAGAGGACCATGAAGACAGCAAAGACAAAACACAAAGAATGTTCTCCAGTAAACTTCTGGCTTAGTATGGCATCTTCATACTGGTTGCTAGCTTCCCACGCTTTTCCACAATTACCAATTTTCCCTTTTATGTGGGAAAGCAGGAATTTTCAGTCGTGATGAACATCAAATCGAAAAATCGAAACTGACTAGGTGTGCCTGGACATAACATTCGATGCGCTGTTAGCAAATTTACGTCATGCATCCAAATTGGTGGAAGGCAAACAAAAATAAAAATCTCATTAAAATTTAGTTGTTTTTTTATTGTTATTTTAATATATATTTTTTTATTGAAAAACTAAGATTCGGTCAAATTAGTTGTTCTGGAAGAAGTGGTACGTGTTGACAATGCGGAGTACCCAAATGGTACGAGATCGAATTATTTTGCAGTTGCAAATGCAGAAAATTTATAGGTCAAAATTGGCAAATTATAAAGTCAAAATTTTAAGCTTTTAGGTCAGAAATTGGTTGCCTTACTTATGATTAATTTTTGAAAAACTGGGATTCTTGCAATCTTTACAAATATCTTCACGCCACTGAAGCAGGTTAATAAATGTAGCCTATAGCCTTTTTTGTGCATTCACTAAAGTGTATTTCACCTTAGGCTACAGCGAGGATTTTTCAAAGAAGTCTATCACGGCTGAACAAACAATATAATATGTACATTTGAACAGCAGAAGTAGAGGACACTTGGAACTGGTAGCCGTGTTTGCCAATGGCAATGACAAATCTGACACTGTGCAAACATTTAAGACCGGCACTACAACTTTTATCTCCACACAACATCTACATCTGCACAAACCAATGTTATATCAAAAGAAGTATTAATGCAGACTTAAAAACATCCTGCTTTCAACAACACTAGGTCTTTAAATACCATATTTTGTCACGACTGCTGGTACAATAAAGTGTTATTTTTCAGGGCCAACACGCTTCAGCAGTATTTATCAATGACTGCAAAATGTGAACGCTTTGCAGCTAAATTTGTCTGAGTAATTTAACACCGCGAGAGCTGACATACTTCAGCGCTATTTTTACTTGACTGCTATATGCGCATGCTTCGCAGGTTATTTAACTAAATCTGTCTGATTTAGCCCAGGCTTTTGCGATTTAAATTTGAACGCTTGGCAGCGAAATCTGTTTGATTTTGCAAAAAAAAATATTTGGCGAGTTTCACATAAAAGGAGTGACTGAGTTGATTCGCGCCAAGCGCAAAATTTTTGTTGCATCAGCTGCTTAGCAATTCTCAATAATTTCATACTGGCACTGCCACAAATTTTCAACTATTGTCATTCCCAGGTTGTATATTTTTCTAGGCTTGGTCGTAGGCTGATGTTTTAGCATCATAGGTGCTACAAGGCACTGAAAAGGTTAAAGGTTAAGCAATGATACATTTTGGCATGTAGAATTTTAAGCAACACGTATAAGATTTCAAGAGCAAGACAGTTTGTTGTATAAGAGTTTTTTTTTATTTCTGTGTGCAAGTCTTTTACTTTATGTGATTTTACCCGTTCATTTCAATTAATCTTGCTATTTTACAGGAAAATTGATCTGAACGCTGCTATGTTGCATTGCCGACAATGATCTGTAGGAAAACTGTGAAGTTATAAGAACAATGTTGGTGTTTACCACCACTAGTTCATTTCCAACCAAAGTCAGACATGAATCTTGATTTTCAGCCTGAATAAGATTTCTGTACATTCCCTACCTGCTGTCTTCTTTTACCAAGCTTTCTCGTTTATTTAGACCAGAGGGGGGAACTTGCAGCATGCGAACCAAATGCTACCCACACAAACGTTTAAAATGACCTGCATCAGATCTTTCATCATCACCCAAGTTTGAACACAACATTGTGTCAAACCAAAACTATGCGATCCTTAGAAAGTACCTCTCACTCCTCGTAGTTTCTCTCCTTGCTTTCATCAGGGAGATGAATATAAAATTCAGTGTTTTTTTGCTGTTTTCCAGCGATGTTTCACAATTCATAGGACCTCATCCATGATTTAGACCCTTGCTGAATGATATTCAACTGTTTTTACCTGTATGCTTGTGGATTTTTTTGTTTGAAGTTTTTGGCCCTTTTCCATAATCTTTCTGTTTTATTTTGTATGTCTTTATTCAGGTGTTATTCTTAAATTATGTGGTGTATGTTGCAGGGTTCCGAATTTAGACCATTTTTTTCACAAACTCAAAACACTTTTGACTCCGATTCCCACTCCAGGTGGATCAAAATTTTTGAACTCCGACTTTGACTTTGGGTAAGTTTTCTTCAACAAGCATTCTGTTAAGCAGTTTTCTTCAGCCCAGTTTGCTAAAGTCGATAGCGTCTTGCAAACCTGCAATTATAATCTGCTGACAGAATTACATTGCTGAAAACGTGGGGTATCAATGAAAATGTTCAATTATCAGTTTCAATTTACAATCAACACCGGAACAGTCTCTGTAATAACACAGACGATTCAGCATGGCCATACAGCAGAAATTTTGAGTATGTCACCAGTGTCATACATAACAACAATACCTGCGGTTTAAACAAACTGTGAAGATTAACGTATTTTTGCATTACAATTAATTTATCTGCTATTATCAAACATTGTGGTTTGAATGCTTGAACCAAAGTTTCATAAAATCAAGCAACACTTTATGTGGAAATGGAAATGCTTGGGGAAAGCTGCAGCAATAAATTATTTTGTACTTTATTTGTATGTTTTTATTCGGGTGTTATTCTTAGAATATTTGATGTATTTTCCAGGGCGTCGAAGTTGGAAAGTTTTCCATCCGATTCCGGAGTCGAACTTCAAAATTCCTTCATTCCGATTCCTACTATAAGCATCCCAGATGTTTGGATATCCGACTTCGATTCCCAGTAAGTTTATTTAAGCAGCAGGTTTGTTTCAGCCAAGTTTACTGAAATCAGTAACATCAATTCCACACATAGAATTCGCAAACCTGGAAGTATTAACCGCTGGCGGAAGTATGTTGATGAAAACTTAAATGTAGGTGTGAATGGAGATGTGGAATTATTAGTTTCAATTTATAATTGATAGTCTGAAACAGCACACGCAATACAACATGACAGCATAGCAGAAATTTGAGTATTTTTTCGGTGTCATGCTCACCAACAATGCTTGCTGTTCAAACAAACGTATTTTAGATACACGTATTTTTGCACTGCAGTTAATTTACCTGTTATTATCGGACATTGTGGTTTACATGTTTGAACCAGACTTCCTTAAAATCAACATCGCTTTTTGCGGAAGTACTTGTGACGTATGCAGCAATCAGCACGCGGTACTACTTTTGATACGCAGAATAGCGAACAGAGGAACCAGCTTGCAGATCTCACAAAAAAGCAACATCGCGTTTCTTGCGCGTAGAGGAAGCTCAAAGAATACACAAAAGATAAAGGACCAAATTAATCGGAGATAAATAAACACTTAGATATGCTCCTTGCAGAAAACACGAAAAACTAATGAATATGCGCAAGCAAACGAAAGTGAATTGACAATAATTTTGCAGCTATGCACATGCAAAAATATCAGTACTGGTTTCGATTCGGTTGGTAATTTCACTATTGTTATTGATGCAGTCTCTCTGATTACGTGAAAACTTCATCACTCTGCAGTTATCTGTGCCCTGACCATGAACTAGTACCTGCAGAGATTTGGTGGTTTAAGTGTTGTTCTTAACAAAATTTCTTCCAAGTGTGTTACTACCTCGACGCTCGAATATCAGACTTCACTGCCTAAAGCGGACCAGAGCAACTCCCACTAACTTGCGTTGGTGGGAGAGCAGTGAAAATCCGCTACTGCTCGAATGATTGAATCACAGCGTTGTATAGCCTGGTAACGCACAGTTTTTACGAACAGCCGATTTTTTCCACTCTATGCACAGAATGGAAGAAGACATTTCTAAATTTGTCGGTTGCACTCAAGCATACTGGTGATAACTGATATTTTGGCATAACTCGAACCGCAGTTAAAGGGTATTGCAATGCATATTAAACCAAACCACAACTGAGGAAACACACACAAATCTTTGCTTATTTCCAAAATAACGATGTAGTGGTCAAAATTAAAACATTTAAATTATGTTTCAAAAAGCACAGTTTTTAAGCACTGTCTCGTTGCAATTAATATATTTTGTCATCATAGGCAAACCCAACATTGCTGAAATGAAAACTCGTTCACTGGGTGTCGGTGGTGCACCTAGCCTAATAAAAGGGGTTCTGTCGTGGCAGAGCAGTTTTGATATCATTTTTTAGCATAAAACCTGATGTTGTACATGTTTGGTGTCCTGAAACCAAATCGTACTTAAACCCACCTGTCTGTTAAGACAGTGATACCGCTCGCATCGTCCAAAGTCACAAGGAACTATGGCCAGGGCTGCCACAGGCTTTTTTTGCAAAATCACTAGATGTGAAAAAAATAGCTAGATTAAAAATTTATGTGTTTAAGTTAACAGTTTTGCTTGAAATCATTTATGTACTTACCGCCTCAAAACCTTAATCTTTGGCAAGTTTATTAAAATGGATAATGCTAAAGTGTGGAAAACCTTAGGTCAGAAGCCTTCAGGTTTCTTTCAAGAACTCAAAGCGACAACATTAGCAAAGTATTTTAGAGCAATCTGAATCAACCTAATGCTTTGCATATTTCTACTGCACTGATCCTGCAAAGAAATGAAGATGAAGTCATAGGCAACATTGTATAAGCAACAAACAGCACAGAAGTGAAACCAATATGAAACTGAGATTTAACTTGTTTGTTCTGTTGGTGCAAATCTTCACACAACGATTCACGTAATAAATTGTTCTTCTGAAAAAACGGGATGAAAAGAGAAATAAGACAACCGATCTTCTTCAAACACATATCTCGCAAAAAAGTCAGTAGATCACAGTGAAAAATCACTAGTTCAGCCCCAAATTCACTAGATCTAGTGAAAAATCACTAGGCATGTCAGCAATAAGCCCGGCGTTTTGCGCGTATTGTTAGTCACAGCGTAGTTCGTACATCACAATCGCTTTTCGCTCGTGCGAACGTAGCACTGAAAGCACGAAGCTTGTTTAACAGACAGCAATCGTCAGCCACACAGCAATAAGAACCCCATTTATCCAAACACACATATACATATAAAATTCGTGCTGACAATCCCTTGCACAGCTCCAGCTGTGGAGCAATGTCTATCGGGATTGAAATAGTTCGGAAAAGAACACTTGAGTGCAAAGCTACTGAGCCAACTAAGGATAAATCAGGGTTTTTTTAAGGAAAATGTT
>Ga0210059_1007387_pt1 | contig 17466 bp, 9 predicted proteins | sample Ectturendosymbi2_FD_188042 | JGI IMG/M metagenome (GOLD analysis project Ga0210059, IMG submission 188042) | Ecteinascidia turbinata endosymbiont from Florida, USA - Sample 2 (SPAdes) (version 2) | ecosystem: Host-associated > Tunicates > Ascidians > Unclassified | place: Key West, Florida...
ATGAAACACTTTAAATAAGCAGAGTTGTTCTCAAAGTTTGGAATGTGAAGCCCCCCTGCGCCAACGTGAAGCCCTCCTATTGAAGACTTTGTGGCGACCGTTGTGAGACAGTGCTTTTTCTAAACACGATTTGAGCACAATTTCCTTATTGAAAAAATCTTTTCAAACATAAACGCTAACTGCCAGATGCAAAATATTCTTGAGGATATCGTTACGCTAAATCTCTCAATCTTCCTTTAAAGCGTTGTCGTAATTGCAGTCATTGCGCTATTGTTATAAATAGAGTTAAAATATGCTATTTGTTCTTATCGTTTCGTCTTAAGGAAGAGAAGAACACTTACGCACTATAAAAGAAGACCTACAGTCCTTACTGCTACACCTCAGATAATCAAATTCATGATAAATATGCTAGATTTGGCTCAAATTCAAGCTTAAAAGTTGTTATGTAAGCAGAAAGGTTTGAAACTTGTGGTCTTTCAAAGAATTTTGCTGATCTCACTGGAAGCTAAAAATCCCACTGCCTTTCAAAAAAAACAACTTACATTTCATAGCAACACATCTAGGTGGAAAAACCGACACCCAGTGGCGTAATTGACAGGGGTGCAGGGATGCGAACCGCCCCCCGGCAAACTAAATATAAAACCGGCCCCCATTTAATTTATAGTTCGGTATTTATCATTTTTTTAGTTTTCAGCAGGTTGTTTTTCGCGTTTTCCAGAGTGTTTTTCGGTGATTTCGGATTTTAGTTTAAAAATTCACATCCGGATTCACTATCACTTCTCACCATTTTTCTGAATGTTGGCTAGTGGGCCTCCTTTAGCTACATTTACCCCCTGGCCCAAACCTTTAGCTACGCACTGACGAAATCTTGTAATTATACTGAGTAGGTAAAAGATGAATCAAATTTCAAGTGGTGTAGAAAAAATGCGACCAAAAATCAGCAATCAGAGAAGAACCTACTCAACGATATACATACATATAAGAGATAAGACTGCAAATATGTAAAAAATCGGTAATCAGAATATAACCTACAGGAGCATCTACACAATGTTATCTAATCTGAAGTGATTTGACACGCCAAGTAAGCCAAAAATAAAATCAATTTTTAAACTAATCTGATGTACGAGGACATATAACTAAAGCAAGGCCTACTTTGAGGTTGATTCTTTAAGATGCTCAAGTGCTTTTTGTTTGTTTATTTTTAGTTCAGAGTCGCGCAGGTTTTGGTCAAAAGGACCACTTAAATTCGTTATGCTTCGCACCCACCTGCGTCGTGAGCGTCCATCAGAACCGACTTTACTTTGTTTCCTTCTACGCTGGAACACACGCCATATTTTGTTTTGCCCGACACGCCAATAGTCGCATGGTTTCCCTTCACTCCGCACAAGAAAGCCGTTGCTGTGCTCGCGGAATCTGCGACTTGCTTGTTCAGAGAATATGTCTCGATAGAAAAACAACGGGTTTTACTTTATTTTTGTGGCTATGAAGCGAACAACGCGAAGTGTAACTGCAAGGGTAGACCTTGCTTAGTGAGGGTTGAGCAAGAGACATATTGTGTTCGCCGGCAAACGAAAACACAAAATTTGTTAAGAAATTTAAAGCTTGACGTTCTAGGTCAGTGTTTCTCAACCTTTCATGATTCGTGGAACCCTTTCAGAGACACTCAACACCTCTGACCCCTGCTCTTTTGCAGAAATCAGCATCTAAAAGAAACAAGGTCACGAGCAGACCTCCGCTGCAGAGGTCTGCTCGTGGCTCCCCAAAAACACCATGTGGCCCCTTTGAGAAACTCTGGTCTAGGTAAGCCATGCTCAAGTGAAAGTATTTGTTTTTCAGGCAATTGTAGGTGCAGGTTGTGAAAGTTACCAAATAGCAAAGAATCGGGGTAATTAGAAATATAGCTAAAATCAGAAGCTAACGTATAGATTGCTTTAATTAGGTGATAACATAAGTCATTCTAAACCACAGTGCTGTCCTTCAGTAAGCTACATATACCAAATATCTTTTGTGTATACAACTGGTTTTAAAACTTGACTGGTTCAGACGAAACTGTCGTGATGTAGTCCTTGTCACTCACCAGCCCAGGTAGCACCTTAGCCTTACATGTGATTGCTAGAAAGAGATTTTTAGTTTGTTGTGCTACGTAGGTAGCGCACGTCTGCTCGCTCGTCAGACATTAACGTCTTATGCAAATAGAACCCATTTGAAAATCTTTGTTGATTTAATTATAAACCTGGTTCCAACTTGTACGCGAAGCTGATCTTCATGTTTTGTATGTGCAGGGCACAACAAGTTTTTTGCGTTGTAGCTGACCCAGAACCTTTCCGTTGAGGCGTACGTCGAAGGCCTCACACAAAAAAACGGAATATAGCGCGAAAAATGTGTCTTGTCTTTGCTACGCAAACAAAAGACGACAGGCGTACATCTGTTTGGAGTGAAAGACTGAACTAAGTATTTCGTTACGGTAATAAACTAAACTTTGGTATTTGTCATATACTTATAGTCGCAATGGCAACCCCTGACATGACCCAGCGATCATTGATTTTTCACAAAGATCTCTTAAAGGCGTCACAAAGATCTCTTAAAGGCGTCACAAAGATCTCTCGTTACAAAGATCTATCACAAAGATCTCTAGGCGTGCACGGGAATGCCCTTATGGGAGCCAACGGAAATTGGTTGTCCTAAATCATTTATCACTGCCCCAATTGCTGACGACACCTTTTTCGTACAGAATGCCTCTTTGTTTTCTGAATTATTAAAATTGGACGAAAGGCTCCGTAAAGCTTTCCTAAGCAAAAAATGAAGTGCATGACAAGATCAAGATCATTATTTTTCTGAACCAGAACATTTCTAAATACCTGAGGCTTTACTGTCTTCGAAAGCCTACCCAATTTTTTTGTTAGTTCTGTATATAACCATCACGGTGGGGGTGCCCCCCAGATCCAGGTGTCCTACACCTGTGCAGTATTAAGGTTGTTTCGAAGACTTTTTCAAGGAGCCGTGCTCCGGTGCACAAGTGGTTTTACGTGACTTTAACTTAATCAGCCGATGCTTTACAACAGGTTGTGGCGAAGCGAGAACGAAATAAAATCTGTACTCGGAAGTTGTTTATATTTTACCTATCTCCTGTAGCTGCCAGATAACATGTGTTGCGCCGTTATCTATTACATTATTGGCTTTGCGTTTTGCCTTAGGTTGTTTTGCTGGCGTCCTTCAAAACAGACTTGTTCATAACAGATCACTCATAACACACCACTTGAAAGAGTCCACGTTCGCAACAGACCTGTTATGAACGTGGTCTGTTATGAACTGGTTTGTTATGAACGTGGTGTGTTATGAACGGGTCTGGTATGAATGTGATCTTTAAATGAATGTGGTCTGTTATGAACTGGTCTGTTATGAACACAGTTTGTTATGAATGGTTCTGTTATGAACGGGTCTATTACGAACGTGGTCTGTAATGAACGGGTCTGTTATGAGCGTGGTCTGTCTCGAATGGTCTGTTATGAACAGGTCTGTTTGGAAAGGGAACCGTTTTTGCCGTGGTTTCTATTGTCGGCGAAAAGCTTCGCTTTATATTACGAGAACTTCATTAGAACTGTTTGCCGTAACATGCTGTAGGCTGTCTCACAATGAAATGACTGCAACAGAAAAATAATTGCGAATAAACAAGCATCTATCAAATCAACGAATCATACTTCAAATGCTCGAGTTGTATGAATCACAAAACTTAAAAATGAAGGATTTGATTGATACAGTAGGTCTTATTAATAGACTGCAACAGGAAATTTCTTAAAAGCCTACGTAAATAAGATACATGTCTTAATATAAAAATTTTTTGTGAATTTTCCAACGGTCAACCGTAAAAAACAGTGTAATTTATGCAAAAAGCTTTATGGAATTTATGTTGCGAGACCACAGTCCTTACAAACAAGCATCGCAATTTTCAATTTCCTAAATGCTTTCACTTTGAAAAAGTTAACAAACTTTCAAAATTCGTTGCAAATCTTAACTGCTACGGGCTCGAAACTATTCGGAACAAAGCTACGTTTCAGGTGCGCAAGCATGTTTAGTGCCTTACTCACCTTTGAAAACCCGACATGATCAAACTGATCCATTGCCAGGCTGACTTCCTCCCCACTTTTGTTCTGTTCTTGACCTTTCAAAATCCTACCCGTGGTTACAGACGCTATGCCCATTCCGTCTCCTGAAATCGCAACTGAGTCAACAATATTTCAGGTACAATATCCATGAGATGCGTTTACTTTAAAACTTTCATGTTATAAAAAAACTTTTGTTTTACATTTTTAAATGGGCTTCACAGCAAATGCGTTCCTAGGAAACCTACTCTGCAGTTTAATACTCAAAACAAGGCAAGCGGATGTTGTACATAAATACAGTAGTTAGAGATTGCGAAAGAAAGGTTCTAATAGGAATAAATAAAATTCTGTAATAATTACAAATAAAAGTTCTAATAAAAACAACTAAACTAGGTTTGTGTCACATGTTTTGGGGGAAAAAGAAGACCTGAGCTTCATACCCGCATGGTAGCTTGATAAAAATTTGTCTCGTTATATTGCTCGCGACATTTTTTTCTTTTACCTCTGCTGTTTTTGTATCATATTATGGCTACATTTTTCTCATTCATTAATCCTATCTTTTCAACAAACAATGCGAAAAAAATTAGAGGGCAAGTATTATTAGCATTGAGAAATTTGTTCTGTATCAGGTTGAGTAAGAATTCTCTGCTAAAATAAGAAATATTTTTAATGCGTTTTTCCCAAATATCTCGAGCATACCGAATTTATTTTGACAAAAGTTTAACTTTGGGTGGCTATGACAAGCACTCATTGTAGGTGCTGCGTTAGTTTAATCTTTTTTTCGGGATTTCTTAACAAAAACATGCGCGACGGGGAAGATCGCCATGCAAATTGTCTGGGGTGCTATAGACTTTGCGCATCTATGTTTACTAAACAAAACTTACCAAGAAAGAAGATGACGTTTTTAGCTACTTTCATGTTAAAAGTTTCAAATCCCAAGGCTCTCTCAATCTCCTTTTGTCCAAGTTCGTACCAGTAGGCTGGACTTTCTTCTTCGTCTGTTAACAAGAACGACGTGCTACATGCTTAACCTGCATATAGTCGCCTTGTTATTTGTACCCAGTGATGATTCGGTTTGCTTTTTAAACTACTTAGTTACAAGCGACCAGGGATATAGGTCGAAACTTTTGTGCAATCTATTGCTTGTTTAAATAAGTTCTGAAGGTCATTCCAAATAACGCAAAGACCAATTGTTGATCACCTGAGGGTAAATAATATCATGTTAGCGTTAAAAAACAAAAAGAACAACCGGGTCCATTTAAATGGTGTGGTTTCCAGCTTTTTATGTGATTACTGAGAAGATTCAAGCGGAGTGGAGCAAATTAAGGAACGCGAAACGAATGACAAGCAAAGCCTCAAGAAGACATTTGGAAAACGATCTCGCAAAAAGCTGAGTTTGCGTTTAGTACTAACTCGTAAGCAACGTGCTTGAGAAATGAGTTTAGAGCAAAGAGCAAAGTCCTTATGCTTTTTAAAACTATAATCTCTGTAGTACGTTTCTTTTTTTGCTTTTACTGTATTACTCTAACGAAATGAACGAAAAAGTAAAGAAAAATCCCAAAATTCCGCCAGTAGACGTCACTGATGGTCGGTTCAAGGTTTAAACAGAACCTCTTTTCAAGCTTGTGGTTCTGATTGCTGTTTAAACTCCGACGGCGCACTTAATACAAACACAGTTGTAAGAAGACAAAAACTTTTACCTGACCATGCTTTTTGGGCTGTACAGATGCAAAAAAGCAGCAGTAAAGCAATTATTCGCAGAGTAGCCATTTGAAAACAACTATGTTCAACTGAAGTTAGTAAGCCTGCAAAACAAAATATTTTGCTGTCTATTAGGTTTACTTGGCATAACACACATTACTTGCCTTAGCGACCAACTACTTGCTTTTTATTATGAGTTATGCTGTGAAAAAGAGCATACTAAATACAATTTCTCTGCGTCGTTTTTTATTAACAAATTACATCAGATAGTTTTCCCTTCAATTGGTCAATGACAGACCCCACCACTTCTTTTCTGATATCTGAGATGAACCACATGTTTATTTCTGATTTTCTCGATACAGAATTCACGTTTCGGCTCTTAAACATTTTGAGCTTTAAAAGTAGCCATTGGTTTCGCTGACGACAATGAAATTTGTTTTGTGATTTAAAGCATCGCCCTTCATGCAGAATTGTCAGGCAAACGTTTTTTTTCAGTTTGAAGCATGAAAATTGTTTATGAAAGCAATGTTGCTTTTTTTCATAAATAAGTTTCTCTTTGTTATACGTTTTGGAAATTTCTAAGACAGCGAAATTCTGTAATCAAAGTTTGTGCGCGTAATCCGAAACTAATTTTCGTTGAAAATGTGGAAATTTTGGGTTTATACAGACTTTTTTACTTGGAAGCGTGTGCACCAAATTGTCACTTCATTTATTTAGTCATTTCCCAAATTTACCACGCTAGATTAACCTTGCTAGATTCGTTTCACTTAAACAATTAGGGAAACGTTCTTTTCGCTTGTGCAATTATATAAAAAATTTCCTTTCTCTTTTTCTTTTTCTTTTACAAGTAAAAAAGTTTATGTTTCAGGTTTGCAGCTTAAGCTGTTACGAATTCGTAACACTTTTTTGCAATTTTCTTGGTTCCTTACGTGTTAGTATTTAAAATAGAAAAGTAAGTCTCGCTTTGCATTAATCAAAGACATGGTTTGCTGCAAGGTCATGCCTTTCTCACAGCTTCTGTTTCACCAAGGATTTTGTCCATCAATCAAACAATTCGATGCAAGAAAAATCAAAACGTGCGTAAACAGGACTGTTCTCCAAGGATAAATTAAAGCCAATTCGAAGCAATATAATCTGAAGACAAACATACATTTTCACGTATTTGAGAACATTTTTGTGCGATTTACCAACTGAAATGCTTTCTTTTTATGCGTTTATTTCCCGACCTCTTGTGAGAGGTCGATCAGGAAAACAGGAAAATTATTCAAGAAGTCCTTGCCAGACAATCTTTTCACAGCTGGAGTCAGGAAACAAATTAAAGCAATGTTTTCATATAAAATACGTTGAGATCTACGTTACTTCATAAGGTGAAATTAACTGGTCAGAATATCAAAGACCCCGAATCAAATAAAAAGTTTTGTATTGGATTCAGGTCGAGTACTCATTCGAGCCGGTACACTAAAAGAAATGGCGATCAATATACGACACCTCATTCAATTAGCTGGTTGTAACAAGAAAGAGTTCTAGGTTCTTATTTTGGCCTTACAATCAAGTTCTGAAAAAAGCTTTCCTCTAATCTTTACCAAGTTAATTCAAGTGGCGTCTTTATTCAAAAATATTTTGTGAAATTCGCTCCACACATCTCTCACTAAGCGTCAAATTTCAAAATTACGAAACAACTGTTCAACGTCCCACTGCTTTTCAAGCGGCTGCTTCAACGCGAAAGATCGTTTTTTAAAAAGATGAAAACTGATCTCAAACTTCGTTAGAGCGTCTAAACGCCTAGTGTGCGTAGCCAAGGGTGCGTGCAGCGATTTAAAAAACTCTGCAGGAAAGTTTTTATAAATAAAACGTTGTTGAACAAATTTGCTCACAGCCAATAAGCTTCTTAAGTGGGCCGATCCCTTTGAAAAAACACGTCAAGATCGAGCTTGCATGATGAAATTTATGCCAAAATTCGTCTGACTGCAACTAAGTTCACGCGGGGTAACAGGCGTCAAAACACACGTGTCTATTCACTCACCCATGCGCAGCTCGCGTTAAATCAACGCACTTCAGAGTCCAGCAAATATTGACATTCGCACTTCGTTTCATGGCAGTGAAGATTGTTTTGAACTTTTGTTTGGATTTGTGAAGCTGACCAAGCTATTGTTGATTAGCCGTTCAAATTTCGTGACATCCATTAACTGCAAGTTCGTACGTTGTATTTTTTTTGTCGGAAAACCAGGTTTTGAAACGCCACAGAGGTAAATCAACTGCAAAAAACTTTTTCTGCAGTCATTAGTTATCCTCAAACTATTTTTCTTTTGTCTTGCAACTCCACTCAAACTGCTATTTTGGCAATAATCTCCAAAAGTTCATTTTCAAACCAAACATGTTTCCTGATTTGAAGACAGTTAACCTTCTTTACTTTCATTTTGACCTGTTTTCTGATATGATGTTTGTGTTAAGTCAATTTGTAACAACCAAAAGTTCAGAAACAGCATTGAGCAAGCACGGTTGCTGCAGTGTTAATGACTCAGTTCTTGTCATCGCACTTGATACAAAGAAACATCATATTAACAATTAAGAATCTCAAAACCGTCAATCAAAACCGGCATGTCTTTATGAGGTAGCCTCAGACAAAAAGCCAGGGTTTTAAGAATGCTAGATATAATCGACAAAAGAGTGAAACTGTATTGAAGCACGGCTAATTCACCTAAGGACGTGTTTGTCAAACTGATGATGCTGGCATGAATCGCGTGCTCATTACGGTGTGGCAGATATTGATATCATTATTAACGCTTCGTATTGGTGTCAGTCATCGGCGTGGGTTTTGGAAAAATGAATCTGAAATAAAAATATATTGTGAAGAGTTTCGTAAATATGGGACATGTTTCTAACTACTTTGCGCATATCCGCTTTCTGCTAAAGTTTGAGTTTTATCATCAAGCTATCTACACATTGGTTCAATTTCGCTTTTCCAATGTGTTTGAACAGTAGAGCTGGCTTTCAGCTCATGTGGAAATATCGAGAAGACGATGCCATCCGTAATCTCCGTGGAGTTCATTGACTATAGCTCATTTTTGGGGTATCAGCAGTGGCGTAATTGAAGGGGGATCAGGAGGCGCCCCCCCTGGCATGCTAAATGTAAAAACTGGGTCCCCGTTAGTTAACGTTTTGATATTTAGCATTCTTTAATTTGTTGTTTTTTTGTGTTTTTAGGGGTGTTTTCGTATTTTTAAATCTAGTATGGAGATCCACGACATCCAGAGATTCACTATCATTTCTTAACCTTTTTCTGAGTTTTGGCTAGTGGGCCCCCTTCAGCTCACCTTTGGCCCTCTTGGCTCAAACCTCTAATTACGCCACTGGGTATCAGGACAACAGCCACATAGGACAGCTGCTACCCAGGACATAATGAACTCTCTAGGTTTGTTCTTAATAAAACATTTAAAAACTAAACTATACTGAACGTGATACTTTTATGTCAAAAATTCTGAAATGATACATCTACATAACGATCGTTTCTTCGTCCTCTGACCACTTCGAAGAAGTTTCACTTCAAGTTTAATACTTACGGATGGAGAATGTAATGTAGAAATCATTGCGCCTTTGCACACATTTCTACGTTTGCGGAATTGTATATCTTTTCATTTGCATTTGAACTTTTAAAGCACAACCTCACATGCACATTACTGCATCACATTCGCTCCAGGAACATAGCACTCCACGCGTGTCGATGAGCAGGTAGCCTTGTTTTTACCCCTTTGCTCAATTTCTATGCATTTTAAATTCTGTACAGTGCTCTCCCTCACCGTTTTGCTTGCGAATTACTTTTTGACAGGAGCAATGGCAATGCGGATATTTGCTTTTCGCTATTATGTGACAGGGTTAATGTTTTTTTTTATCCTAAGCTCACGGAGTCCTGCCCACTCCTGAGAGCGTTTTCAATTACGATTGACGTCGTTTATGATGTTTTTCCTGATTAATTGTCGTGACGTCGTCTGTTGAAGTTTTCGTTGCGCACTGTTGCGGTTTCTCCGACCAGCAGAAAAAGCAACCCAAGATACTGCAACGTAGCTCGGAAATTGCATGAAGTGCAAAATTGACCTTGCCTTCGGCAGGATGGAAAAAGCACAATTTGAACATTGTGGGCTGAGCAAAAAGGACGTAAATTGGACCCATAGTCATAATAAAACTAGAAATTTATTTTGCGAGGAACACAAGGTACCAGGAAGTACGAATGGCTAAACAACTTGAAATAAGCTGTAAACACAATTGTACTTATTGGTAAACTTAATGATCACACTTACCATGCTTAGGGCACGTAAGGGCTTGCGCCCCCTGGAACTTTATTGATGCCCCCTGGGGGTCGCGCCTCCCGGTTAAGAACCACTGCTTTAGAGTTACCTGGTATGCTGCTACAGCAGTGTCCCCCAAACCGGCACAATTTCAAGGCTGTTGAAAATTTGGCGACACCTTTGTCATAAAAGTCACTATCTTTCCTAACAATAATGCGTTTTACACATCACATACAAGCTTTTAATTCAGATAACACTATCACGTTGCGGCATGTAGGGGCGTTTTCACGGCACGGCGGTTAGGAAACACTGTGTTGCCGCATTGTTGCTTCAATATAGTGCTGCAAAAGTGAGTTGCAACATTGGTATTGCTGTCAACTAACTCTCAAATCAGAAGCTAAGGCAAGACAAATGAAAATGCACAGAAGCAAACTGGTGTGCTGAGTGCGTGGAAGGAATGCGATGCAATAATGTAGAAAGGAGAACTATGCTGTAGAAAAGTTGAAAAGACTCACAAAAATTAAAGTTTGTGCTAACTTAAGAATGTTTATGAAAAGGTAATGACATCAATATGACATTCTCCAACCAAAATTTTAAAGTCAAAGTGAAGGTTCTTTAAACTGTGTTCAGAAGACACAGAATCTTTTGTTATATACCTTTGTGATTTCAAAATTTTTGACATGAAAGTAGCACCTTGTGAAGTTCAAATATTTTTAATGGCAATAAAAGTAAGTAATCCACTATGTCCTAGTTGGCAGCTGTCCTAGGTGGTAGTTGTCGTAGATGGCACATGTCCGGGCGCCAGTTGTCCGGGTGCCAGTTGTCCGGGTAGCTGTAGTCCTTGAACCCAATTTTAGCCCTTAGGAAAATCTAAACGTTACAGTTGTAATAATCCCAATTTAACTTAAAATATGTTTGTCTAAAGATTACGGCAAAAAATCCAGCCGAGGGCAGGCAATGGCCGAGAACGTCTGGAGTGGAACATTTCTGAGGCGCTTATTCTAAATAATTGCTAGAAAAATTTTACAAAGTGCAAAACCTGCTTCAAATAGTATATTTTTTGCGAATCTCGGATAAGGCATAAAGCCCATTATAATCTTCTAATTTCATCCCATGCACAGTTATTTTCGATAAACTTCACTGGCGGTAGCCCACTGGAAAGGGGTCATTTCGGAGAGTTCCATCCCTGTCCAATTTATCTTAACTGTTTTTTGTGTTAATTTTTATTACAAGTCAGATTTTCTAATAACGGCTTACGTTCATTCCTAGCAATATTTGTAGGAGATTCGGGTGTTAACACGTACGCCACCAAGCGGGTCAAAAGATGCATGGATGCAACTACCCAACATCACTTTACACACATTTACAGAGCAAGCCACTGACGACTGTTGAAATCGATTTTTTACGAAGGAAAAGAGTGAAACCATTTTAAATGTTAACGCTATTTGTGGAACGTGCAGTATAACTAGATCGTTATCTAAGTGATAAATTTTTTTACGTGGAAATTTTATTCAAACAGATGTAATAATCTTTCGGAATCCATACATTAAACGTAAAAGAATCAAACAGTGGCAACGGCTCCTCCAGTATCTTCTGTTTTTCTGATAATTTTATATACCTCAGCATATTACAAACTAACATCACCTAGCCGCTCTTAGTTGCAAGTTTTCAACCGTTGCATAACATGCTGCTCTTAGCTGTTTATAAAAGTTGGCCGTATACTCTAAACCAGTGGTTCTCAAAGTTGTTCTTGATATTCCCCCTTGCAAACGCAAACACTGTCAATTCCTCCCAAAAAATCACAAAAAAGATAATTGCAAACTTTTCAAACCATCTGCATATGGTTCCAGGCGTCATCTGAATATATATCTCAGGTATAAAATTAAACTATTGCAAAAGAACAATTTTAAGAAATTAAAAAAGAAACAAGTGAAAAATAGTTTTACCAAACGAACTCACAAACAAAGTTTTATTTGTTGCATAAACAAACAATTTGAAGTTTTTCATCCATAGTTTTTCCTCTCCAATTCCTCCTTGAAAAAAGTTTTCCACCCAGGAATTAAAAATTCCTCCCTTAGTGAGCCAAGTGGCACCCGTTAGCAAACCACTGCTCTAAACCCTTTTCTCTTGGCATGTGATGTGCGATGATGACTTTGCAAGTCGCTTCACAGCCGATCAGTCTAACAGTTAGATTCTTACCAAAACACCTTCACGCTTATTTTTCTCTTTTTTCGCCGGGTAGGAAGGTTGAGAAACCAAGTTTTTTTATAAAGCTTTTAACGTTTGATGCAAAAACCGGTTATTCAAAATTTTACTATCATTGACCTAATCTTTTCTTTAAGTTTTTTTTTCTGGCACATTTGCTCTCAGCGCATGTCGCAGAAGTAACAATATCATTTACCGTATTTCTTTACCTTTCGCACGCTTATGTACCTATAGGTATGGTACAAATGTTGGCGAGCCGGTATATGAACCAGACCATGCAAGCAAAGTGGGACACTTGTCTTGCCGACCGTTGCATTGTAAGCAGTGCAACAAAATGGGAGTCGGGTTAATTTTAATTAAATTATAATGTGGCTTAATACTTGTTTCCCCACGGAAATAAAATAACTATCTAATTGAAGCAAATGTCGCACAGTGCCGGTCGGGAGAAAAGCACGTTACCTAACGATATTTTAACCAGAAATAAATATAGTCGTGAAGAACCGAGGGGAAAGTTGCCCTCACGAACACTTTTGATTAGGAACGGTTGTCATTTTATCAAAATTCGCAACAGCCAAAGGATCCAGCTACTTGGAAGCTATCAGGTCACGCCATTTTTCTATATAGAGCCCTCCATTTGACCTTTTTGGCACTAACAGCACTGATTACACCCGGGTTACACTAAAACGTGTTTTTAGTCATAAAAGCTTCATTTGTTTGCAAGAACAAACAGTCACTTGCTATTGGGAGCAATGCTTTTAAACACAGTCTTCCCAATGCCAATTTTTGCAATTTTCAATTTTGCTACAGCAACACAAAATGTTAGTTGTGTAGTGCATTTATTGCGCTTGCCATTTCAGATTTGCAACGTTTGATCCCATAAACTCAGCCAAAAAAATAAAATTTAATTGAATGTTCTCATGTTCTTAGGAAAACTCGCCGTAAATTTCAGGGACGTTTTAGTTTCTACAACGTTTTATTTACCACTAGTGTAGAAGTTACCTGCCTATTTTTAGGTGATGCATTTCCTTTATGAAGTTTAAAACACAAATGCCCTCCTCATGCCAAAGCTTTGCGAGGCATATGGTTCTAAACGCCATCTTTCAGCCGCGATTAAGGCCTAATTTATAACGTACCAACCACGAAGGTGAAGCAGCGAAGTTGGTCACAAGACGGAGTTGGACTGTATCGCATTAAACAACTAAAGTTGACCTCAGCTAACTGTAATTTGCAATTGAAGAAGACAGGATATAGGGAACATTTCTTAGCAAACGTACCACCTTTTCGCACGGGAGTAACACTCACCTAGCATTGATAACGAAATAAAAGAGGCGCAAACTGACAGGAAGTAAGCAACCTACGCTCTGCTACTGTCAGTAAACGATAGTTCGCCACTGGCAACGATAAAAGCAATCCGCTATAGTTGCTGAAAAGTGTAGTCAACGTCGTAATGACGAACCTTATAGCAACAAGGAAGACACGTGCATTGGTAAACGCTTCGCGAACATGTGGTCTCATCCTAGCAAACTTGATAAAGTTCTAAGTTATTACTTGCTATTGCTGAAATCTAAACTTACGTTGGTTACCATTCTCAACAATTAGCAATTAAATGCCTCATATTTATTTTGTCTTACCTCTCATCATGGCACAGAGCATCTGCAATGTTCTTTCCTGACTAACAAACCAAAGCACCTTCGGACCGCTCCAGCGTCACGGCACTGTCTTGGCTTGTCGCCATCTGCATTAGGTAGTTAGTGACACTACAAACATTTACGTTTCCAGCCCTGAAAACAACGGCTCACAGCCATTAACCATAAAACAGAAATAGGAAAAAGTGTGATTAAGTTTTAGCACAGGTTAAGAGCCTGGTGGTGTTGGCTGAGCAAACGCTTGTTGGTTATGCCTCACGTGCAAATATTGACAACCAAGCAACACCTCTGGACAACATACTTCGTTGCATTGCTTTCTTTGCAGTTGTTAGCAAGTCGCCGACCCCAGAAAGGTTTATAGGCCACTTCAATGTTTGCTCATTGTGACAACGTAGTGCTGCTCGTGTTCTCGCAATTTGCCCAATACGCCAACTTCCTTCTTTGGTTTGACGCACACAATTAGTTCATGTCAATGAATGAGCTCTTCTGGTGAAATAAATTTAGTTTCTGCCTAAGTTTCGGCAGTATTCAGCTACCTGCATTCGTTAGGGCGAAAAACATTCCTAGAGAAAAGTAATAAAAGCGGAGCCCATTCGGCTAATTCCTTGAAAGCTTGCAGAAAACCTAGAGATTTAATTATGATAGTGGCGTATGCCACGCAAGTAATCATGCCAAAGGCTGAAAAGTTTAATGAATGTGATTAAGTGATTAGTTCATTTTCATAAAACGAAGTAGAAATTTAATGATCTCAAACTACAGTAAGTATTGAGCTACTGAGGTTGAAACGCAACAGTTGCCGCGAATCATGTTCATGTCGTTCGTATTGCAGGTTCAGCGCATATAGCAACAAAAAACGAAAAAAAAAATTTCCAGTGTTTTTGAGTCGCTGGCGCACCTTAGCGTTGTATTCTGAATATTGTGGTGGGGGGAAGATAACGAATGAAACAGCATGCTTAGCGGGTTGTGTTGCAGATTAGTCTGGCATGGTAGAAATAGAAATTGCACGATGTTGCCTGGAAAGTTAAAAAGCTACAACTCTGTTTGCATTGTTAAGTATATGACGCCCGCTGGTAATGTTAACAGAAGAAAGTTCTTCCTGTTACTTACAAACGTATTTTTAATTTGTGATTCCTTCAGATTTAATATGTGCGCTCAAGACGTTACAAAACCGTTGGTGAAGAGGAACACTGTATATCAGTGGGCACGTTCTCAATAGTTTTCAGTTTTATTCAAAACTCTGTAAGAAAATTCACCAGACGCGTCAGATGGAGAAAATAAAAATTAGAAGTAAACTACAAAGAAATAGAAGCATTGAAGTTAAAATATATTTAGTTTTGCTGCCGGTGAAGCCATGCAACGTCATTAGTAATGGTACTCTGAGCTACTTTCGCATCAACGTTACCGGTTAGTCATATACATGAGAATCTTGCTTCCCGCCACGTATTGCCAAAAGTCGCACAAAACAGAATCGTAATATAGAGGTGAAAAAACAGATTTGCTTGAGTTGTGTATTTAGTTTGTTGTGCTTTTGCGTAACAAGAGCTGTGGAAAAATGCAAAGGAAAATGTGATGTTCGTTTCAACTTTGATGTTGGCAGCATTTTTTTCCGATCAATTTCTGCAAAATTTTGATTACGATAATTAGAACCATTTTGCAACAACTTCAATCAAATTGCAATTACATGAATCTCCAAGCACATTTCAATCACATATATGGGTGCATGGGCATTAAAGAAAGAAGCTGGGGGTCTTGACCCCGGGATTTTGAGTTTTGATATTAGTGTTTTTCCATATTTTCGAAGTTGGTAACAATGCTCCCCTGGAAAAAATCCTTCTGACGCTCATGAATGTGTGAAACATGGAACCAACCGTCTCTTCACTCCAGGTTTGCATTAAATATTTTTGAACAACTATTCCTCTTTGAGCAAAAATGTCCCCAGCAATTTATTTCCAACTAAAATACCTCTTCGTGCCACATCAAGCTGTAATCTGGTGGGCATTGCCCTGACAAGTAAAATGCAGATGACAAAACAAGCGAAAATGTTTAAATGTAGTGGCTGTGGCAGAGATCAGAAATCGCCTCGCTGAACCTTTTTTATTCATCACTTATTCCATTTGATAAAAATCTATATTGCAATTTATTACTTTTAGACTGTTTTAAAGTTTGTAGCGCTATTACTTTTCTATTCTCAAGATGCTACTTTGAAAAGCCAAGGTTAATTTTATGGAGAAATCGCATTGTAATGCTTAGGTTAGATTCTCGCAAAGGCGTCTATATGCTGGACGCGGTCTGTGTGACATCCATTAACTCTAAAAACAAATCATTTACATGCATGCATGTTAGAGTGGGTTTTGAAGATCCTCAAATAAATGCATTTCAGTTCCAAAGGTGCATTGGGGTAACTAACGTCGAAAAAAAACAAAAAAGAAAAGAATAAATTGTTGGCAAAACAATCTGAAATGAAACTTCAAGTCACTTCAAAGCTTCACACTGGTTAAAAAAAGTTGCACCGCATTTGCACCACAAAGTATGCTGACGCATTCTGAACTTCGCGAGCTTGCTTGCAATTGCTTTGCCAAGCTGAAATTAATAACATCGATTAATTGATTCACTATAGCGAGGAATCCATTGCTGGTTGCGATCGACTTTGAAGCAATCTCTTTGTCAAATCTGATTCACACTCGCAGTTCTATATCGCAATAAATTGATTTGTAATGACACAGCAGATTATTGTCAAGACATCTGTGTTTAAACTACGTATAACCGGGCTAGCTACACCTATACCACCACATTATGCTGCCTTGAGCAGCGATCTGACACATAGGTTTTGCATCTGGAGTTCAGGACATGACCTTACAATGTTACATCGACTAGGTGTGGACACAGTGCACTTTAATGCACTGAAGCCACATACTGCAATGCACTGGAAGGCAATGAAAAGTTCACAGACAGTAGTGAACTTTTTTACAAGCACAGCAATGTTTTTTTGAAGCCATCTGGAGGATACTTGTCCACAATAATGTAGTTAAATGTTTGTAACTTTGTGCAAATGACGTGATACACAAGTTGCCAACGTTTCGTTCGTTCATTCATTTTCAGTTTTCATTCGTTCATTCATTTTTCTGCATTACCCGTCATGGGGTTCGCAGCTGAGGAAACCTTAGGAGGACTCGAACTACTTCACGGCTTTCAGCAATTTCAGAGGACGACAGGTGCCTTCACGTGGCCCTCCTGTACAACATTGCTTGAAATGTCAACCAAACCTGTCAAGATGAGAGCAACCACTGCTACTGTTGCAACCTCTCCGGTGGTGTTGCTTTGATTGTGTGATTCACCAAGAACGGGATGTGCGCGAAGAACAAAAATATATGTATGTGGCGCGAACAAGAAATAATAGAGTGATCTCGTCGGGTGATCTCTATTGTTGTTTGCTGCCACAGTGCGAAGCTTTGCGCACATGCCGCTCGGGATTTCCGATCGCAACAAAATGGTGCTGTGACCAGGATGTGAAGGTCGTGCGGAGTTCAGCCT
>Ga0210059_1007388_pt1 | contig 17465 bp, 11 predicted proteins | sample Ectturendosymbi2_FD_188042 | JGI IMG/M metagenome (GOLD analysis project Ga0210059, IMG submission 188042) | Ecteinascidia turbinata endosymbiont from Florida, USA - Sample 2 (SPAdes) (version 2) | ecosystem: Host-associated > Tunicates > Ascidians > Unclassified | place: Key West, Florida...
CACACCCCAAAGTTTTGATTTGTCGAAAATCCAGGCAAAATCCTTGAAAACCTGGGCAAAATTTGTGAAAATCTATGAAAATATTCGCAAAATACCGGAAACTCTGGGCAAACTGCCTGCAAAATGGATAAAAATGGCGCCCAACGTGGGGAGAATCATATGAAGACCTTTTTCTCGTCTTGTATTAAACTGATATCACCATGTTGTAGCCCCGGCATCATTTTCAAAGAGCCAAGGGCGGTAATTTGCGCTCCTATACGCCACTGCCCACTCGCGTATTGGAGTGGGAATGCAGAACATTGTACTCTGGATTGGGGTGAGTGTTTCATTTCAGAATGCAATCATCTCAGGTGTGAATGGTACAACGAAAAAGTTTTTGAGGATTGATCGAAAGGTACGTCGCTACGTTCCACTTTTTTGGAGGTCAAACATAAAAACGAGTAACCACTTTCGGTAAAAACTTAAAGGTCATCACTGCTTTTACGGATTGGAGCCACAAACCGGAAACAGATCGGCTAGGCACCACCAAGCCCCACTGGTGACAATCCTGCCGATCCCGTGTGCCAATCTAACAAAATGACATTATTTCAAAAGTGGTAAGCACTTTGGTAAAGCTATCTTGAACTTTGAACACGATTGCTCGATTAATGATTAAGTTGGGCGCAGCCATCATCAAAGTTTTACAGATGTCACAAAATGAAGGGGCGATTTTTCTCCCCTGCCAACCCTTGCCGAGCGTGTTCGTGTACCTGATACACTCACACGCAATATTGACCGAAGACAAACAATATACGTATTATCAAGGGCTCTGCCCCATTGTAGAAGTTGCAAACGCAAGATATGTTTACATGGATTTTGCAAATGAAGCACTTTTACGTTGGCCAAACAGGAATGGTGGCTTGGTACAGTTCACACGCCCTAATCAAATGGATTGTCACGTTGATCCCATTGAAAATCCGTTTCTTCGCAAATCGCGACTTATCTTGACCGGGCGTTGCGATTCAAACGCCTGACATTTGGAACCAACTCTGTTCCAGTTACGTAGATTCTTTCCTTAAGCCCCTCGGCATTCACGATAATCGCGACATTATCGGCCTATGATAGATGTACGAGTTGTAAAATTGGCCAATTTTTCCAAACGAGGGGTGAGCGATTTGATAAGTGGGCTTCGCTTTTTGGTAGCACGGTTGGAAAATGGGTGATTCCAATTCATTAAACGTGGCTAGTGACGTGATGCTACGTTGTCAAACAACCATTATGTGAATCAATGCTGCTCTCGTCTCACAGTATCTTTCCTCAAATGAATTGACTGCGACACACTCGAACGTAGCCGGATCACAACGTGGCGCAAGTTGCAACCCTACATTCATTCGACGCCAACAGCACTACATCTGTGTTTTGCAAACAGGTGTCTGGCATTCGTTCGCACTTTCGAACAGGTCTTATTACAAGCATTAGACCAGCTATGTCCAACCCGCGGCCCGCATGCGGCCCAGTTTAGGTTTTCACTGTAGTAAAATTATCTCACACACTGACAACTTGTCCTTATTTTAATAATCTTGAATTTGACATTTTTGTTGCAGGTGGTCCTCAGTGCCACTTTATCACGTCTGTTACCACTGCAGTTAGGATGACATTAGCTTTAACTAAATTTAGTTGGCTAAGGTCTAAGCAAGCCAAATGTGCGGTCCTCATTAATATGTCACTCAATGTGCGGCCCTAGGTAAGAAACAGTGACACAATTTTTCCTCAATAAGCCATTCGAGTTGGACATAACTGCATTAGACCCACAAGTGACACAGGTTTACTTCACAGAAGCAAAAAGAAAAATGTAGGCCTGTACTCGGTTCGTTCGTAATTTCATAGAAATTCCGTTTATTCGTCCCCGGAGATATATCCAGGCAATGTATTGGAGGAGCGCAGGTCTCAACCTGGTTACGTGATATATTTTTTCGCATTTCTCTCAAAAGATAGATTTCATTACAACATAAAGTGGCATATTGTGTTGTTACAAATGCATTGGGCTGCCAGCGCCGGTTTCGTTTTAAGTCACTGATAACCTCATCTATGGGCACTCACCAGGCGATTGGATGATGTGACGCATGGATAGTTAGTTGGATACCCTCGTAGATACGAATGCGTACAGCGAAAGGCAAATGCAGTGAGAAAATATAACAGACCGTTACCTTAACATCGCACGAATACTGTAAACCTAAAACAGAATACGTAGCGTTCAAGCAACAAAACATATCCAAGGAAAAATTTGCTGCCCAGCTCGATATTCTCCTATTTCATATAACGGCCAGTGCAAGCTGCACACAACTACATTGCTCTAGACCAGGGGTGGGCAATTAATTTGGCTCGGGGGCCTTCTTGAGAAGCCCGCGTTCAGCGCAGGGCCATATACCGTCGATTTTGATAGAAAAATAAATAAAACAAAAAAGTTATGGTACATGGAAAAGGTTTTAACACACTTTTTCAAACGTGGAAATCAATGAGACAAAGGTAAGTTCACAAAATTTTTAAATTAAATTTTGACAATTTTTCTTGAATGCTTCTGCGGGCCACTGGAAACGCTGTGGCGGGCCACATGTGACCCGCGGGTCGCTAATTGCCCACCTCTGCCTTAGACAAAAAGTCTGAATTCAAGGAAATAATCTTGAAAAGCTACATTTTACGAGATCAGCTACTCAAAATTTCAAAAATATTGATTGTTATGACATGACGCACTCTAACCTGCAACATGTAACCTTAAAATCCCCCGAGAAAAGTCAATACGAATTCGGGACTTCATTAACATCACGATTCAGCAACCTTGCCAGGTCAGCATTAAGACGAAAATCATGCGCGCATCATATTAGCTTTATGTGCAGAGTGCTTGAACGTTTGGCTCCAATGAACTTTCAAGAAGTCCTTGGCCTTTTTCTTCACACCCGTCAAATGAAGACATCACGTACGATATGCGCGAGACTGACAATTGCTAAAGATCACCTCAGAATTGCACCTTGACCCGATCGCCACCTAACAGTATTCAATATTTAAAACTGGAGTGATCCAAACGCATAAATGCAGCTCCAATTCTAAGTCTGGTACGTCAGAGCAGTTTTGAACTGGCACTGTATTAGCTTTTCCACCATCGCGTTGTCTTCTTCTCTTTTCTTAAGATTATCGAACGGGGTCCACGACAAATCAAACTCGAGCTTGTAGCAGCCAAGGTACTCGTGCGGACAATTGCTGCCCCATTCCTGCAAAAAAATAGAGTCGTAACTCGCACGCTATATGTACTCTCGGTAATTCACATTCAAACCGATACTGACAACGCAAGTGCACGATTAGCGGAAACGCGTGCCTGCAGTTTAACCACGCCTTGCGCTTGATGTCGTGAAAGATACACTGTGTAAGCAAGCAAGCAAGCAGCTGGCAACTGACTGAAACAAAATCAAGTTTTGAATCTACACAAGAAATAGCGAATTTGAACGAATACTCAGCACAGTCACTCTCTAGGCAAAAACATCAGTTGGAAGTAACCCACACAGAACTGTTTGTCATATAAAAAAACTGCTCTCACAATAAACACCAAAAATCAAATAATAGTCGAATTCAATCGCAGAATTCCTGAAAGATTTAATGTCGAAGCTGTTCTCCACACTTAAATCCTTACAAAGGTTTTCTCATCTAACACTTAAACGATTTGAAGTATTAAGATGAAGGTTGATAAATATTAAGCTTTGAACAGATTCATGGATTCAGAATTCCAACGTCGTGAGCCTTTTTATATACAGTAAATACTGCAAGCAATCCTAGTGATCAAATTGTTACAAGTCGAATATATTGATTGCTGATCGAGTAACCTAATTTATTTCTATGTGAAAAATCTGAGCTTTTTCATTGCTCAGCATTTCTGAAAAAGACTGTAGTGTACAAAGCCCGTACCGATAACTGAACTTGTCCATTAACAGAGTGAAGCTGGGGAAAGTCATAACAAGGGTGTTTAAAAACAAGAAAAATTCTTTCAAATCATCGTTTTCCGCTGTTTTTTTCTGATTGTTTACATCACTGGTCACATCTGGTGGTGATATTTCTGTCCAACTGCCTCATCGTGCAATCATTTGAGAGAAGTACAGTGAAAGTACATCAAGAAAACGCAGCTTCGTCTGCAGCGCTGGTTGACCGTGAATGCCAGATGCAACAAGCGCAATACCGTAACGAAAAAAAGCAACAGCATAGCACAGAAACAAACTTGATGACTGGGTTTTTCATGAGGCAAATCATTAACTGCATCCGAAAATCTAATTACCTTCACATAACCATGTTAATTATGCACTAACCAGTGTTTGGCGTGAAAACACGAAATGTGTTCCTACAAGAATAATATTTGATTTGACATGTGGAGTGTACTTCAGTAGAATTTTTGATTTTAACTTCCTCAATCCCTGGTAACTACAGTGTAAGCCTGAAATTAAACTTACTGGTAGTGTAAGCCTGAAATTAAACTGACATAACTGTAGCTCAAGTCTCAGCTCAAATGAATGAAACGGCAGCACTATCAGCTGTGGACCATCTCATTTCCAAATTGACTGCAATAGCAAAGAGAAGTTGTTTTTACAAAGAAAAAAAGGACTCTGTGTAAATAATGTGAACAAAAGTAGATGGGTATTATTTTCTGAGCACAAGGTAGTAGGCCTTTCTGCGATTTCTTTTTCATGTGCTGACTAGAGATTACAAAGACGCATCCCTTATAAGCAAGATGTCAGTGCAATTTTAAGTAAATACATGTTAATACAGAGCAGATTTAAAGGAGACAAAAAGCAAGCCCAGCAAGCATTTGTTACAGTTAATAAAAATGCACAGAGAACATTTACCTCAGGAGAGAGCATGGAAAAGTAAGTTTGTCCAGAATTTCTTTTATACAAATAATAAAGCTTGCCTGGAATTTTTTTAAAATTACAGGCAGCATGGTGAAGATCAGCATCTCGTTTTGCTTCTTCTAAAACAAGTTGAGCCTGGAAAAATAAAAGTACCGGTAATTCATTCTTATTAAATTCTACATTACACAAGCATAAAACTATACTCTAACAAAATTGCTTATGACATGTACAATTATCAGTGATTTTGACTCTGGTTTCTTTGTCAAGTCGTGTCATGTTTGTGCTGTAGCACACAATAATTGATTTATTTTGCAACAACAATCAGCAGAGTTCGGGCGAAGAGTCATAGAGTGCAAAGCAAATTCTCAACGTGTTGGGCCTTGTGACCTGTCTGATGTGCATTCAAATCAACAATTAACAGATTGACACCTAACGACTGGACTGGCGCTTGTATTTGCTCGGATCGCGCTTGCACAAGAACTGCACGTAAAGCACCTAACGCACTTGGAAGCACTTAAACAAAGAGTCACAGGACCACCAAAAACAACGTCAGATAACGGCCCTTTGCTTGTTGACTCCAAAAACCACAACCATTTCACCACCTCTAAACTCGTCATCACAAGGGAAAAAGGGGAACCGTGACGTGAAACAAATGATTGGAACCGACAAACAAAAAAGGAAATACGCTGATTAGGAATTTCGCCGGCCGGAAGGCAACGAACGAATAATGACCGTAACACACTAATCAAGGCAACATTCAATACGGTACTTACTGAACTGCAAAAGAACAATAATTCAAAATATTGATACAAAATGCACACGTTATAATTTAAAACAGTTGGGAAACTATTTAGCGAACAACTCGCCTGCTTCACACGAGAGTCAATACTCAGAAAGTTGTTGCAATTTTACTTGAAAGGAGAACGTACTTCGGAAAAAGATTTAATTTTATTTTAAATACAATACCAAACAACAGGTCCTACATATTGCAACATTTTTATTCCATAATCAGTTCTAACACGTATATAATAAAAATTTTCTGATACCATTTGCCATGTGCCATGATCATGTATGCTATGCAATTTTGAAAAAAAATTACCAAAAGTAGTGGGCAAGCTACAGCTACTGGCATTATACTTGTACGTAAACTATGCCAAACTAAGTTGGAACAAATCAGAATATAATTAGTGAAAATATATATGTATTTATATATTGCTTGATCTTGATATTGCTGGCACTTGATCTTTCATTGGTAAAAGTCACGTATCTTTAATTCGATTTTGTAGCACTTGTGCCGGTTGGATAGCAGTTGTATAGGCTCGGCCCAATCAATTACACAATACTTGTGATGGAAATGCAAAAGAATGAAACACTAAAATAGATTAATCGTATTACTTTCAGGCCAGAAAACGTCTAAATTTATACACAAAAACACGCCTGAGAAAAGTTTCCACAGAGGCTACTGATTTGTGGATACTTGAGAGCATTGTTATTACAAATTTAAAAATTGCAGTTAGAAGAGCAGTTGGTTAATATCATATATGCTGTTCTTTTTGCTACTCACGTTGCTGCGTAGCATATTTGCTGTTTTACATTTATAAATAGTCTGTTGAACCTCATCCAAATACTGCTTGGCAACAATTTGATATATTTGAGATAAGTACATATTGGTGTCGCCCGCAAAAAGTGTAGTATGAAAATTAGAGGCATTAGGACAGCCATTCACGTAAACCATAATAATGGACCCATCACCGGACCTTGATGAACACCAAACTCAATTTTCTGCAAAGCAGTGTTGATGATTACTCAGATAGTTGAGAAGAGTTTTACTTTTAATACTATAGTATGTCAATTTGTACAGTAATATTTCGTGGCAAACAGTATCAAAAGCGTTACTTAAGAAAAACAAAGCATGTGCTCTAACCACTATCCAATATCCACGTTTCACAAAACAAGTCATGAATGGAAATCAAAAAATAAAGCTAATTCTGTTGACAATATTTCAAAATCCGTCTTGAAAGATTGTTTTTATTAATAAAATTGCTTAGCCCATCATAATTCTTTTTAATGTTTGATACTGTAGGCAAAATAGATGTTGGTCCACAATGACTAGGTATTGAAGGAGAAAGACATTTTTGAACGGGCATAATTTGAAAATTTTTCAGCAGTCAGAATATTCACTACACTCCATACTCCTGTTGAATAACGTTACACGAATTGGGGCGACAGTACATTTATCCAACTTCAAGAGTTTAGCTGTGATGGCATCAATTCCGCTAGATGAAGTGCTTTCAATATTGTTTATAAGAAAAATGTCTGCTTCTGTAAAGTGCCAGCAAGAACAAGAGATCTGGAGAAGGATTTCATGAAAATAACGAAAGCTGTTTTGGTAGGAGGAATCCTATTCGCCACAGATGTTCCAATGGAAGAAAAATACTCATTAAGAGTGTTACTTATGATTATAGGACAGCCTCTGTCTGTGTCATCACTTGCTGTCAAGTTACTAATATCAGAGAACTGTATTTAGCACAAAGCACAACTCATTGTTTTCCATGTTTCCTTTGACCATTTTTGTTTCTTTCAAATAGCGCAAAGTTGTACTGTTGCTTGGATATTTTTCGTAGTCGTGTAATTTTATTATTATATCTTTTTTATTGTGCAATGAAGTGGCCATCATCACATTGTAATATTTCCTGAACATTTTGTTTGTTGTTCTTTTCAAATTGAGTATTTATCTTGTTATCCACAGTTTGAAGTTAAGCCTCTGCGCAGTTTCGCAATTAGTTAATGAGTCGTCATTTGAAGGAGTTGCGCGGGACCCTAGGCCATGGCCTACGCGTAAATCCGTCACTGTGTGCAAGCTAAAAAGGGTCTAGGACATTTCGGCGATGCCGTTTCGGCGACGGGACGTTTCGGCGATGGTGGTCGCAGATGTTTCATACGAAAACAAATGTTTTTGAAATACTTCAATGGTTAGACTGCAAAGGATGTATGCTTGATAAGCGTTTCTGTTGTCATCGTGAGGGCAGGAGTGGTTTCTCTTCCGCCGTAAGTTTTGAAGAGCTTAGTGCCACCGTGACCATGTGTGGAAGGAAATATGGCTTGTGACGTTTCTTTTTGCTGGCATGAGGCGTTTGCGAGTTTACACAAAAGTTAACGAGTTTACACAAAAGCCTGCACAGCAATTATTGCTTCAGCTTTCGCGTAGTTATTCTGATTGCATTTCACAGCTAATTTAAGAGTATATTCGTTCTTTCATTCTGTCGGTGTACGAATCTATTCGTATTTCCAATCTCTTGCCAACAGTTGCTTCCCGGAGTGCGAACTCCTGTTCCAACAGCGGGGTGCCAGAGACTGCCTCTGGGCGTAAAATGTCAAGTAAGCTTTTTCTTTGGACGTCTGACAAGTTTTCTTGGCCACCTTGGTCATGAATATCAACAGTAGAAATTTTCCTAGAGCAGGGGTGGGCAACCCCTGGCACGCGTGCCAAACTCGGCCTGCGGGCAACCCCTGACATGCGTGCCAAATTTTCCTAGAGCAGAGGTGGGCAACCCCTGGCACGCGTGCCAAACTTCTAACCGGCACGTGAGCGAGTAACTTAGTCTTGCTTAAAAAGTTTATTGTGCATGTTTTGTTTTGAAAAAGACAAAGCATTGTTTTTGTTTGGGTGTTGTTTTCAAGGTGAATAAATGTAAATTTGGTTATATTGTGTTTTCACTGTTTGGGTGAATTTGTATCATTTCTTCAAGGATCTTCACATACACCTTTAATGATGTCAAGTAGTATGTTCTCACAACTTTTGGTTGGCACGCGGAAGAATTTTGTCATTGATTTAGCCGATTTCGGCACGCAAACCGAAAAAGGTTGCCCGTCCCTGTCCTAGAGCAATTGAGCAGGGTTGACACTGTGGGTAAGTTTAAAAATTTGGAAACAGCGACGTTGATCTAACGTCCATCGCCCAAACGGCATCGCTGAAATGTCCCATTCCGAGCCAAAAGCGAAGTGTTTGTGATTGGATCTGGATCAGAAGGCATTATTACATTATTGCGCAATCATCGGATGCGTAATTCGCACATGTGCATGTCAGTTCTTGTCATGGGGACATGTTCTTATGGAATTTACTTCTGGCGGACGGGCGGTAATCGGTTATAGCCTAGTGCTGCTTAATATAAACAATTTTGTTTAGGATAGGTTGCAGATGACCGGCTAACAAACATACAGTACTATCATAGACCAAAAACGTTACTGCTGTTTTGGAAAAATTTCATTTTTGGCAATGGTTAATTGAATGCAGTATTGTACTAACTTTAACCTCCTTAACTTGATGCTCCGTTTTGTACTTTCTTCTTGATTTTCATTGTTCACCATCTTTCAACTTTCAAGCACTGTTTTTGCTTTTCTTGTAATTGTTGTAAGCACTGTAAGCAGTTCTCTTTCATTCAGTGTTCTGTTCTTGTTGCTTTGTTATTTTTAACATTGTATTTTTATTCATGGCACTGTGTTTATTCATTGCAGACAGTGTATATGCTAACACAGGGGTTCTCAACCTTTTTCCCGTTAAGTACCCCTGAGTCATAAAACAATCAACCCAAAACCCCACGTTAGCTGGCAAAGCTGTGAATTTCACATTGTTGCATCACAACAACGCAAGATCTGGCAAATCTATACGGAGTTTTCAATCGGCAGGCATTTTCCTCTAGTATAGGATATTAAGAAATAACAATACATGAGAATTCAACTGCCATCCACGCACCCCTGGAAATCTTCCCTGGAGGTTCGCATATCCCAGGTTGAGAACCACTGTGCTAACAAGTTAATCAGATTAATTAAAAATAATATCAAAATATTGACATTGCTGCAATTTGAAAAATGTTCGCTCGTAAATGTTTTTGAAAAAAAGGTAAGGCATAGAATGCATATTTTTGATAATAAAGCAAAAATCAAGATTTAAAAATTTTGGTCCATGAATGGCCAATATATCAGTATCAGCCCCAAATAGCCATGTTGGTCGATCTCTAGTTTTTTCATCCATACCTTACACTTTTTCTTCATATTACTTAATTTTTTTATTACTTAATTTTTTTCGAGTTAGTTATTAATTTGTAGAAATTCTTTTCATCTATAACAGGGGTCTCCAACCTTTTTTGTCGAGGGCCACATAAGCTGTTACAGAACATATCGAGGGCCGGACGTCTTACGCATGTGATTGTTTCACAATATGATACATACCACCAAATTAACAAATTTTTCGTGAACATATGTTTTTATTATTTACAAAATGGCTTCGCGGGTCGTACTTGGCTGGCGGGCCATAGTTTGGAGACCCCAGATCTATAGTGATGCATGCTGTATTGCCAGATCTTTCCTTAGCCCTGAAAGAAGCATTTGGCATGGAATATCGGTGTCAATACCAGGTGCATAGCCAGGGGGGAGCAATGGTGTGGAAGTTGATGATCATGAAATACAAACTTGTACCTAAGCACTTGTAATCACCAACCGAAAGTAAAAAAAAGAGTAATACTTTTGACATCTGTGTCTGATGCACCAGCTTGCTGTATCCCACCCACTGGTGAGTGGTGATGTAAACTTAATTTCAAGACCATCACAAAAATTCCCCTTGAGAACTCTGGCATGCCACAAACACTGTATAACTTACCCTTGTCAGCAGAATGAGCAGTAGCCTTAAATAAACATCATAGATTTTTGTTTTTGTCCAATTTTAAAACTAGATGCACGAATATGGTGGTGATGTACGTATTATGTCTTGAACCTCAAGCTCTGGCTATGAAACAATCCAGTTTCAAAGTCTTCTTTATTACGCAATTAGGCCATAGACACTGTTTAAGTGTTTATCAACAATAGCATTCATTCTAGATAAGATCTCATTTTTTAAGTGCTGAGGGCATTCGCACCGCCACTACTTACAGATAGCTTGTGATCTGTTTTCTTGGCAAAGCCCATGTGACTAAAATGAAATGAAATTTTTCACCCAGTTGATTGGATTTTGGCGTTTTTACACAAATTGATTTAGAAAAGACATCAACCACTTACGATAGCATGGCTAGATCAGCTGATCCCTAACTTTTTGAGCGCCACCCATACCTGACTTTGAAGACCTCACGACTCAAACCTTGAATAACATATGAAAAAAATAATGATTACATTCTGAATGATTTTTGGTAATTTCTCCCAAGTGCCTATGCTACAGATGGACACAGAAGCAGAAGGAACGTTGAAAATACACATTACACCCATTTTTTTTCCCTTCTCCACCTTTGTTTGGGTTTTGACCCATACTTTTGAAACCACTGGGCTAGATCAACTATCCAACCATTGTGTTAAGCTGCAGTGACAAGTATTTCTTAACATTAGTGCAGAGCCGTGAATCAATTGTGGCTTTGTTTTCGCAAATACACAATCGTTTTCACACTTTATCTAGACTGAGTGGGTCAAACATATGCAAGTTTGTTTAAAACAGGAGTTCCAAAACTTTGTAACTTTCAATGTACCCCTTAAGATGGGCAAATGTACCCCTAGGGGTACATGTACCCTAGTTTGGGAACCCCTGGTTTAAAGTGTATCTGTAACATTCCCCAACATACATGATTGTTTTGTGAATTACTCATGAATTTTATTGTTAACTCTAAATAGCTGGATAAATACCTAACAGTTTTTCCGAATCCTGTGCAGTGAAAGTAGCATACAAAAATGCTACCGCAGTAGCATTTTATAGCATGTAATGACAAAATCCAAGCATTTTTCAAAGGTGCTGTGTGACTAAAGCCTTTGGGTAACCAACTGCACACGTCAACCAGCCGCTAAAGAGTACATGTGTGCAAGTTTTGCAGACCAACTTTGAGAGTGGGTGTCTTAGAGCAGGGCTGGGCATTTAGCAGGCTGTGGGTCACATGTGGCTGCAAAAACATTTTCAATGGCCCATGGAAGCATTCAGAAAAAATCTTCAAATCTGAAATTTGTTGAAAAATTAAATTCATTCACTTATTGTAAATTGTGTGAAGCTACATTCGTCACATTGAATTGCCTATGATTAATAAAGTGTATTTGTACAAGAACATTTACTGTATACTAAAATCTATTATTTTCTATTACCATTATTTTTTTTATTTTACGATATACCATAATTTTTTTTATGAAGTTATTTTACGATAAAATTACAGTATACAGCCAGCCCATCTTTCTCAAATATACACCCCCAATCCTCAGCTAAACCGTCTTTCTCAAAATGGCCCCCACGCCAAATGAATTGCCCACCCCTGTCTTACAGCAAAGTTGCTACTCCTCTTAGATCAAATGTGCATTGGTGTGCATGAAAACCGTGTAAATATAAAAATGGCTATCATAATGGCGGCCACAATAGTTTCTTGCTCAACTGTAATGTTTGCTGCAAAAAGAAAAGCCTAATGCAGAACATGCACTTGTAGCATCACAATTTTCACAAGCGCGTTCGCAAAAAAGTTTTACGAGCAAAAGGTGGGCTTCATCCAAAGCAAAAGCTTGGAACTTCACTAAAAACATACTTTCAAAACTCGTCAATTCAATAAAAGCAGACTTTCTATTTGCCAGCTTAAATGTGAACATAATTATTCAGAAAAAAAACTGAAAAAGGCTCATTTTATGGATGAAGGTTTAAAAATAAGGGGCATTAAATATTTAAATGTCGAGATCCGTTTGTTTTTTGTCCACCCCTACAAAATTTCTGGCTATGTGCCTGGTCAGCACTGATTGCTTCACCGTGCGGCAAAGCCGCAGTATTCTGTGTGGCAACATTCTATTTTGTGTTGTGACTTTGTTAGGAGTGCTGATGAGAACTGTCATGTATCTTTACTATTGTTTCAGACAGTTGTATTTTTAAGTTGATTATGTTTGATTAGCATATGTACATCGAAATAATGCATTCATATATGCATCCTTCGTGGACAACTTTGTAGCAAATGCCTCTTACATTAAACAAAAGCAATACTCACTTGTTGTTGAAGACTCCTCATTTGCTCAAGAATTGTCCTAAGCTTGCTGCTTGCCACAGCTTTAATTGATGCATCACACTGAAGTTACAAATAAAAAACTTGAAATGCAGAAGCACACATTAAAAAGAGCACTTACAACAGATAAAATGCCAATATGTTTCATGTATTGTGTATACAAAACAATTTCAGTGGTGGTGTAACAACTGTTCCATCACACTACAACCAAATTGATGCAATAAAATTGTCTTAACATTACACTAAAGGTATAAGTTGTAAACAAACAATCTGCTATCATGGAATAAGATACATCACAATTCACAACCAGTCAGTACCATATTAAACAAAACACAGAACCCAACATGCATCTCACTTTTTGTATTTCTTGGGCAAGCTCAATAATATCTTCACTGTTCTTTGGTTTAGTCCCTTCAACAAAATTTGCTTCCCCAGTGAAGTTGCCGCAACTAACAGTCATGACAGTGGCTTCTATCAAAATGAAACAAATTAGTACTATGAAGAAACATATCTGCTGCAATTAATACATATTGTCAAGGATGACAATGCAGTTCACGCCTGATAAGTGTACTAGAACATCAGTTTAATATACTGCATTTTTAGGGCCATAACGCACACCGGAATATAAAACGCAGTGTAAATGATTGAATGCTAATTGTTCTATTTTCATACACAAGGTGGATTATATATAAGGCTCATTTGAATAGTTAAGCTGTAATTGGAATTAAGTAAATAGCACCATTTACCACAAAATTGGTTCTATACATTTACGAAGAAGCAAACAATTCTCTTACAAAGATTATCTCCAAAAATGCACTCCTCAATCTCCATGGAATTTGCATCGCGGTCATAATCAAATCCTAATGGGTGTGCGTGGATTAAGAAAAGGTTATGGCAACCTGAAGAGGATTTATTTTTTGTCAGGTGTTTCTTTTCCTCTTCGTCTAGAACCTTGCAGTCCATGACAATTAAATTTCATGGCCATTTGTGCCCGACAAGAGTAACCTCTTTGCAATTGGCCATTAATCCCGCAACCTATACATCGGACTGCGACAACATGTCTAGAGGTCGACACAACCTTCACCATGGAAACATCAATCTCACGTAATTTATGGGGCACCAGACTAGATAACCTGACTAGATTTTTTCGGTGCCCAAGCGTTTTTTTTCTGTTTTAGTGGAGTATATCTAGGGCAATTAATTCAGTACCCCCAAATAAATCTATCTATCTATCTACACCACATTACAAGGTGCACTTTTTTGATTTTTGAGAAAATTAAAGGATTCTAAGTACGAATCATAGATTCATAATTTTTAACCTTTAACAGGAGATGATTAATTTCTTCCATGAATGCTAGGTACTATGGACTTGAGTGTGTGGCGCAAACCTGTATTAAACACAGGTAGTGGACTTTCAAATTCAAATGAACACCCTTCCTCCTAGTGAGATCCTTTTCTAAACTATTTACCAGCATTTATCTAAACTACTTGCCAGCTGTGGTCTAACACAGTGATTTTCAACCGGTGTTCCGCGGAAAACTAGTGTTCCGTGAAAGATCGTCAGGTGTTCCGCAGAAAATTTGATAAGTTTGACTAGTGTTCCATCGAACACTGGTCGAAAATCACTAGTTTAACGCAATGAGCGTAAATATGTTTTCTTTCGTGAAAGTAATTAGTTTTAGGAGCAAACGAACAGGACTTTCTTGTTAATTTTAATAAATCAAAAGAGCCAAAACAAAACTAAACATCATAATTGTGATTATAAAATTTTGTTTGGTGTTCCCCAAAATTTTTTTATTGCATAAAGTGGTCCATGATGCAAAAAAGGTTGAAAAACACTGGTCTAACAAGTATCCTCACCTGAGTCTGGGCAAATTGTGCTGGCTCAACACATGAGTAGCAGAGTTTTTTTACCCATCATCTAGCTCAACAGTGTTGGAACCACGCTGCTTAGTCAATGAAATGCTGACTACATCCAATATAATTTGCTTCCTTGACTAGATTGTGCTTTTTTCCTTTAAGTAAAGTGATGTTATCTTTTCCAATCACTAGCTCATGGAAAAATTCCCTTCATGCATGGCTTTCATGAATTTTATTGTAAACTTTAAATAGCCATTTATGCATGGCTTTCAAGTTTCCCAGAGCAACACTCTGTGGCCTGTGCTGTACCCATTTGATTTGCCTCTTCAGATATGTAGCGGGTGGGCGTAGCCGTGGATATGCATTCTACAAATACTATTTGCCAGTATATTAAGGATAGCATCAACCACATTTTTCAAACTCTAGATTGGTAGATGCAGAGTTGTTCAGTGGATGAAAATTGACTGTTTCATGCTATGCTGCTGGTGGACTAAGCAATTAAGCATATTGAAACATCAAGTTTATCCAAGCAGGTACACATTTTACACCAACTACGCACATTGAAACTTTGGTTGTGAAAGCAGATTATGTGTCACCTGCAAATACATTCTGAAATTTTCTACTTCTAATAAGTCAAACAAGAATTTCCTTTTTTCATATATCATTACTCAGTATACTATATAAATCTAAACATTTACTCAGCATAGCTCTACCATTTAACCATTTACCTGATTTTGGATCAGCCATAATTCATCAGTTGCTTTCTTCTACATCAGCAAAACAATATTACGTTTTTTCTCAAATAATCTAACTTAAAAATAAAGAAACTAATGTTTGATTGTGTAATGCATCATTATGCATGGCAAAATGTAATGATCTTGGAAAATCATCATACCATGGTTTTTATATGCAAGTATCAAGTTATTCATGCAAAACTCAAACATGAAATATATTATGAAGTGGGAAAAATCTACTATCAAAAGTTTAAGGAATTTTTGGTTCAACATCCTGATGTTCTACGACTATGCAAATAATTCTGCAAGCTGAGCATAGAAGAAAATCATTCTAAAACATGTCTGTTCCAACACAAAACAGTCATAATTCTAGCATGAACACACACTTTGATATCTTAGCTTGTCATTTTGTATCCAATTTTTCTCATGCATATTTTAAGGCAATGATATTTTATCACAAATTTTTTTGTTGTTTTCCTTAGGTTTAATCAATTCCAAAGTCCTTCCCAATGTTTACTGTACTAGAAGTTCTACTGAAAAAGAGACTTTGACAGACTGATGCTTTCATACCTTTTCAAAATGCAATCACACAAAGTTCAAATTCTAGGTGAACACCAATTATAAAAATACCAGAAAAAACATGGGCAGACTTGTCATGATGCACTGACAACAAATATAGACATAGAAGCCGTCGTTGGCAAGCAACTACTAGTTGCTTAAACTATTTACAAAGCTACATGCAATCAAAATTTTACCTTTAAGCCTTGGTTCTTTTGCCACTTCATCTACCAATGGACAGGTGCAACATGGCAGTAGCACTGCTGCATGAGAAACGCTGAGTTGTTGCCTAAAAGCTAAAGCTAAACCTAACACACTCTAACAATCATGTCATTAATGTCAAACACACTGTTGTCTAACAACGCAATCTAAACCTTAAAACTTAGACCCAAACCTACACCCTAAAACCACAACCCTGTTATGAGTCCACAGATGCAATGACTCAGTGCAGTAGAGTAGTTCTCATGCGGCATTGCCACTGCCATGTTGTGGCTTAGCATTGCATGGCAGCTAAAGTGCCGTGGTGAAGTTATAGTTTGTTATAGGCTACAAGGTGAAGTAATAATAGGCCTAGCACTAGTAGTTTATTTCAGACTCATGGTCCATACAGACGCGATCATGGACACAAGAGCACAAAAAATGGTTTGCCACACCATAGCGCATTACAGAATGAGTTTTTCACATGACCAACATTGACAGAAGCAAAACACTTTATCATCACCAAACTGTATTGTCATCAACAAGAACACAAAAATGGCTAGTCATACAGAAGCACATTGCAGGATCGATGTTTGCACATGACCAACATCGAGAGAAGCAAAATGCTTTAACAGCATTTCTTACTTTTTGTGTAAATTGACCACAGACCAATTCATTTGTTAGACAATTTTCAAAGAGGAACAAAAGTCGTTATCATGTCGTTAATGTCAAATACACTGTTGTCAGATAGTTGTCACCTAAACCTGCTAAATCGTGTCATAAACAACTGCTAGATCCTGCTAAAAAACATGTCATAAATTTTCAGCTAAAACAGCTAAATATAGTGAAATTCTACTAAAAACCTGCTATTTTTGAGGTGTTTAAAATAAACTTGTAAATCTATGTATCATTTTTTGATCTTGCACTCACTATCAATGGACCACACGAGGCCTACAACTTCCTAGCATAACTGAACCACCTGGAAAAATCATATGTGTTGTGGTATAAAATTAATCATGATATAATGATGTTTTATTGCGGACTCATGGTCCATATCACAGACACAAGAGTACAAAAAGTGGTTAGCTATACATCAGCGCACATTACAGAAACGGTGTTAGCACATGACCGACACTGGGAGGAACATAGCAGTTTATCCTCTCCACAACTGTATCGTCATTCGCAAAAGCACAGAAAATGGATAACCATACAGTAGGGCATTACACAACCGGTGTTAGTACGTGTCC
>Ga0210059_1007389_pt1 | contig 17465 bp, 16 predicted proteins | sample Ectturendosymbi2_FD_188042 | JGI IMG/M metagenome (GOLD analysis project Ga0210059, IMG submission 188042) | Ecteinascidia turbinata endosymbiont from Florida, USA - Sample 2 (SPAdes) (version 2) | ecosystem: Host-associated > Tunicates > Ascidians > Unclassified | place: Key West, Florida...
AGAAGCCCAGCGTCAACAACAGAACTAACAAGCCTCTCCCAAGTTTGCTTCAAGCCTGATCCCCCCAGCGACCAGCAACGCACTGTTGGCGGGTGCGTGGTCGGCATCATGAACACTGGCAGTGTTTCGAACCTGCACGTGAGGTCTGTTGTTCAACATTCCAGCACCTCTCAAACATCCAGCTCGAAAGCGCGCTCTTCAGCTTCCTCTTCTCCGGGATCGAACTGGAGACTTTCGGATCTCTCCGACGCGATAGTCATAGCATAGTTCACTTGCTGCGCTACTCTTTCCGCTGCACTTTGTGAATGGCAAACTACACGAGGACTCGTCACAGCATGCTGTCTCATCAATGACGCCACAGATGACGAAGACGAAGCGACGTAAGTGTGTTGGGCTGAGGAGGGGGGCTGAAAATCAAGCATACAAATCTTCAACATTGATATATCTAAATCTTGACTCAGGGACCGAGCTTCAGGGGGGAATGTCCCCAAACTTTTGGACGAGGGGGACAATATTTTTTGTTGACCCCCAATATTTTGTGACAAAAGATAATGTGGTTGTACAAAGTTCGTGGTTACAGTACTGTTGAAAACCTCCAGCATAACGCCGGGGAACAAATAAGAAAAATGGACATTATCACTGGATTTCCTACAGACACAGTGTAGAGATTTACCACGTAAACTGAATTACCATGATTGTTAATAATAAAACTTAAACTTGCCAAGGAATTTGCGAGGTCCACTGATACAAGGTGCCGTATCTTTGGCAAAATTTAAATACTATTGCGATGTACATGACAAACAACGACATGATTTACGTGTACTTTTGGGTCATTCTAGAGTCCAGCCATGCCAGTTAACGGTATCTCATAATTGTATTGTCTCCACTCCCACACGCAAGACTTAAACATGCATGGCAGTAACAAGGAACACACAAATACATGAAAGAACACGAGGATATATGTGGCGGTAGTAGAGAGTATGCTCTTGGTGGCGTAATGCATTTACTTTGATGAAACACAAGTATAAAGGTCACACACATGAATGACGCCATCATGACTACTATAATGTAGTATTGCGATGACTTTCCAAGTACACCGTAATATCAACAGTCAATTCTCAAAACTTGCACAAAACAATAAAGACATACTTTGGTAAGCAAATTTTTAAACAATGTGCCTAAAGAAAGCACTTAGGGCATAGCCCATGGTAAAAATATTTTTTCAAAGCTGCAGTTCAAAGCCTAAAATCGTACGTTTCTGATTGTCCAACAGCATATTAACGGTGAAATGTTGTGAGCTACAGAAGCTGTCAAGTGTGAAGCAGTCATATCATGGCATCCAGCATCTGTAGCCTACTATTCAAGTTATTCACACGACCCGCATTGTGTTGAGCCCTAGACTGAACTATCTTTCTTAGAAAAAAAGTAAACACGGCCAGCAATACAAGTTATTTGTTGAATAGCTTCCACGCAACCAGTTGAATTTCTCATACAGGTTTGGGTGGAATTTCCTTAGAAAACATTGTTTGGCATTAGCCTACCAGCTTCAAGCCTGGTGTTAGCCTCATTGCATCCATCACTTCTCTTCTGTTCATAAGAAAATGAGCTAGAACTTATTGCTTGTACCCTAGTTGCTACGCCACCTCCAACAGCTACTTCTCCCACAATAGCTTAAATAACTTGAAACGCAAACTTTAGAAATTGCCCCTTCCCTGCAGTCGGCAAGTCCAACACAAAACTACAGCAGTATAGCAGCCATGTGACTAAATCTAGGTGTCTAGGTCGGTTGCGTCACACGAAGCGAAAGCAAAACTGAAAATTGCATGCCTTGATTCTAATACCAATTTTGTAGTGTTTACGAAAAGTAAATTTGCCGTTATCGAAACACAAGGTATTTCGCTGATAAACAAACACTTTTGAATAGAATAAATTTCGAACTACAACATACACGCATAAAAGGTTGGTCAGCTTTGTAGGTTTTGCGCATTTCTGCCAAAAACTTAATTAATTTCAAAAAACTTCTTTGGGAACACGCATTCAATCGCAAATTTTGAATGCATGTTCCTCCACTTTTTTACTGAAATCAGCAGCAAAACCACACACGATCGAAAGGCTTTCTTGTGAATACTATAGCTTATATTGTAAGAAAGCTTTAACAACGCAGATTTACGAGAAGTTCTTGCTGTTTATTTTTTCTCCTGTTTATTATTTAAAATTTAAAGTTTTGAAGTATTCAGGTTTTGTTGACTGAAAGCAAGGCATGCACGGCAAAACAATGACTCATCAAACGTCACAAAACCTCACGAGTTTTCATAAAAAAAGATAACTTCCAAACGTAACATGTTCACATGATGGTAGTTGTCATGCTGACAAAACATTGAAGTATGGTGTTGAACTGTAGTTCGATTACTTATACAGGAAAGCACGTGTTGCACGAAATACTTGCTGCACGTCTCGTCTCCAGCACCAAACCTAATATCCGATCCAAACAGTGGAAACATCGCTTTATTGACGCCACGTCATGTTTGCACAACGCTTAACTATGGTTGAAACCACTGCACAAATAAATACAACACCACATGACATATCAAAGAGAAAATACCAACGGTAAGTTAAAGTCAAGACCTTGGGACAGAAGTGCTGTTGAAGCCTTTGCGAAACACAATCATGAAGTACACAATAATGACAAAAACAGGTACGTATTCATGTCACCATGCGTGGCTTGCAACCCTCTTCGTGGTCACAATATGTAAAAATAAAATCGCAAAAGGTAAATGGTGACCACTCAGACTAGAAGAAAAGCCTTATGGAAATGAAGCATCATGAAACTTTCTCCGAATTAACTTGTGTGATTAAAACAAGTTGATATTTTTCAGGTTAACAGAACTGGCAGGATTTGACATGGGTGAGGAACGTCAGTCACAACCAAACAGTAGCAGTTGATGTTGGGCCGAGTTTGACAGAATTGCAGGAACTAAACTATCGGTTACAGGGTTCTTGCATTTCTGCACTAACTCTATGCAGTAAAACCTCGCACCATGATGAATATATGCGTTTCCATCAACACTAGAAGCGAACCTAAACCGTTTTAGTTGAATACACTAAAACCTGAACCGTTTTAGTGAACAGTGCGGCAATGAGCTAACGCGTGGGACAACAGCAAGCTACACATCTTCTTATAACTCTGAGCTTCAAAAAAGAGTAGGACAGCAGTAAACATGGACAGCAGTAAACATGGACAGCAGTGAACGTGGACAGCAGTAAACATGGGCAGCAGTAAACATGGGTGTCGTAGAGATTTCCCAGTGGGGAGATAAAACGATGAAATTTCATTTTTCCCTCTCGAAACTAAGAAAACAACCTTTTTTTGCTGAAAATGTTCTTCGAAAATGTCAAATTTCAAAATCCAGGGGGCAAGATCTCCCCTGCCCCCCCCCCTTCCGACGCCCATACCAGAAAACACACTTTGTGCAAAATTTCCTTTTTCTGTCAACAACGTGAATACAAGGCAATGAAGAATAAAACGAACAAAACAACATCATTTCGGAATTGGAATGGACAGTCCCTATTTTTCTACGCGTATAATTTATTTAAGAAAATCAGCAAAGGCATTCCACAGTTGGTTAAAACCAGGAAATTTGATGCCAACTTCAGCCATCTTGGCGTCGATCCGCTCACTCTGTTCGCGTGACATGATTTCTTTCCAGTCACCAATGATACCTTTGCGAACAAATGGAATGTCGTTTGGCCGTTGTTCAGAACACTGCAACACGAAAAGATTCTATTTGAATAAGAGCTGATGACGCCAACTTCGTAGGCGAAATATATACTCTGTAAGATCTTAAAGTGTCTGATTCTTTGCTGAGAAACGATTTCTTTCCATAGACAAAACGTACTTCGTATAGAAAATGAAACAATGCTGTAAAACGAGCAGTCCTCTTTAGGAGTGGAAAGTGGGACGGTAGGCACACGGGGTGAAAGTGAAACTGAAATTATTATTGGGTGTGCGCTGTTTGTGACGTCACAGTGTGACGTCAAATTCACGTTTCAAATCCAACGTTTTGGCGAAGTTTTATGACACTATGCATGTCATTATACACTCACCCTCCTTATTCATTGTTGTATAACTTAACATGTCATTGTGTTGACTTTAAACTATCAGAACTCCAACTTAAAATGCAGGTGCAAAATACACTCAACGCTACGACCAAGCAATCATAACTGCAACAATATCAGACTGCACGTTACAACCAAGGAGTAAAACACACTCAGCCCTACAATAGCGCAGTTTACAACTGCAAAAACAGTCTGAACGAATACTCTTTGAATACGAGCAGTCGAGCCCAGCAGGTGAGCGTCTCGAATAACGCACACCCAGGATTGCTAGATAGAAACAAACAGGGGAGTAGAATTCACTCAGCCCTGGAACAGCGCAGCTCACAACTGCAAAAGCAGTTTTCGCAAATGTCTCTTCGAATACGAGAGCAGTCGAGTACATACATATCTTTATAGCTTTTTTGTTATTTTACCTTGATCGCATTAGCTGTAAAATATCACGTCATGTTCAGTTTCACAGGGTGTGCACCGCACATCTAGCACACCCGGAGTATACGCGCCTGATGTGTTGACCAAAAACTTACAAATTTGTCGACGTCCTGATGCATTGTTTTGAAACTTGAGTTCTCGACAACATCCAGCAGGAGTTTTCTGTCATTTGCTTCCAGAGCTTCCCGCCATGATGGTCCAAGAAAATCCGCCAATCTCAATATTTCACTGCAAGGAAAGTCAATGACACTCGACGTAAAATTATACAAAGTTGAATCAATGCGGGGCAGACTCCCCTGAAGAGGCGATCGAGGCCAGTCAAATAAAGTGCGCAAACGTTCATTTCCAATATTTTACATCATTATGTTGTCGTCTTCTGCAAACAATTAATTCAAAACTGAGGCAATGAAGAATATTTTTGCTACTACTTTAATACAAATACAGTAGTTTGTTTCTTTCATTACAAGCGTTTTGTGAACTGAGAATCCGATCAACAACGCCCGACAAGCAACATACCATGCTACTGGTGATTCAAGCAACAAGCAGACTCGGGGCAATCGCAAACCTAATACTAATCGATTAAACTGGGCCTTGGCTTCCGGGCCTAAATCGGGCTTCAAAAATAAATGTCGGGCTCGGGCCGGGTTCGGGCTTCAAAACGAAGCCTGTTTACAACTCTGCATCACTGGTCATTTCGTTTCAAATTGAAAGCTACCAAATGCTGCACTGGCTTGCAGACAATCCGATGGCTACCACACATCTGAAAACATCATAACCCATTTTGAAGAAATAGTCATCAATTTTGACATTATTAATAAACGACTTTTCAGCGTTGCTCAGTTAGTATTCACGCCTGATAGATGTCGTTTGACTGATTAGTATTCACGCCTGATAGATGTCGTTTGACTGATTAGTATTCACGCCTGATAGATGTCGTTTGACTGATTAGTATTCACGCCTGATAGATGTCGTTTGACTGATGAAAGGTTTCAAACGTTGATTTTTATCAACTGAAAAATATATTTTACACAAATTTTCATTTAGTCAATATTTAAAGCGTTTTTTAACTGCACAAACATCTCAGCAAACAATTAATGTGAATTATTGTGAATTTTCTTTTTTGGTGTTTACGTTTAGTGATTCGTAATTCCTTTCTTCCATTCGTTCATATCGTATGTTGTCTGAAAATATGCTTACATCAAATGGGTTTTGTTTTCTTTCTGAGGATGTTTCAAGACAAATGTAATCGCGATTGTAATCGTGATTACTTACAGTGTAATCGTAATCGATTACATTTGTGATGTAATCACCCCATGTGTGCTGGTCACAAACAGAGCTGCTGGTCGTGGGTCTTGAGTGGCGAAAGCGCAGTAGTATCGTGAGGTTGGCGTCCGGATGACCGAATGTTTCTCATCCAGATTTTACACTAAACAACTTTAATCAAAAAGCTGCACAGAAACTGGATCAGTTTGTCAGCCATTGCGTTTGCAAGCATGTTGTGAAATAATTTCAGTGCATGTTTTCTGCTGTACTAAGAGGCACCTTGCAAGACAAACCTGTGCAGGACGTGAGAGTGCATATAGTTTTACACAATAGATCCATAGCAAATACAGGGTTCCCGCACATTTTCAAGAAACCATTTTCAGTGCTTCTTCAAAACCTTTTCGTTACTAATTGAAAAAAAATCAATACCATCGATTCTCTTCATTTTGCCAAAACTTTAATCACGAACCACAAATCCACACATTGCATACCACTTCAACAACATCTTCTGCTTTACCTTCTGTAAAACTGTCGTAATCAGCAAAGAACAAAATTTGAATGAACAAATGACTGAATGCTTACAGCATCAATGTCACTGAAAGTATGCAAGTTGGTAAGCCTCTGTTACAGGCGTTTTATGATACAATTGAAATGAAGCTTCAAAAAGTCTGCGATCCTGACTAGACTGTTCTTCCTTTAGAAGTATTACGCAGTTGGTTGGTGGAAACTGCTGATGCCACATTTATCAGATCTATCTTAAAGTTTGTTTCTTTCATGTTTTCAAACTTGTTGGAAAACTTGGGACCATCCATTGACATTTGTACCCTTATTTTCTATTCTAGTGTGTCTTCTACGCTTTCATACACGTCAGTTGCTCTGGCGTGCCCATAAATTTTGAATCAAAGTAACAACTGCACTGCTTACAAATTAAAACTAATCAGTGTAATAATACATGATTCTGCTCAGAAACACAATGATTTCTTTTCCTGATAGAAATTCCATACTTTTTCAATACTTCATACACATTTTAGCTAAATTCAAAGTTTTTAAGGCCTTGAAAACCGATTCCACAATTCAATACTTCTTCAATACTTTCAATACCGCGCGGAAACCCTGCAAATAAAGCACAAAACCACTCCCGACGACATTGGACAAAGTTACCGATTAGCACGAACCTTTCTATATCGTTCTTCATGTCTTCATAAAGCACAAAGTGTATATTGGCCTGTTGCTTGCTTTGCTCGTGCCATTCAGGGAGGAGCTTGAAATAATCACCAGAGTCGCACGCGCCTTCCATGAAAACCTCAAAGAAGTCGTCAAACGTTCCATCTTTGAAATTGTAAAATTCATCGAAGCCAACAGTGTGGTGGAAAAACGACACCACACAATCCTTGGGATTGCGAGCTGAAAAACCAACGCTTGGTCATATTAGAAATTACATGTTCATTTTTTCTCAATGAAACGACTTACCGATTATTATTTGAAATGAGTATGACACAAACCAGTTAGAATTTTGCCAATAAGGCAATGAATTAAAGACAAAAAAAGAAAACCACATTTCACTTACCAACGAAGATATATTTTGCTTCTGAACTTCTAGGAGTCAAACCATAGTATAAATGGGTCTTAATGAGTCGTTTGGGCCAATTTTGAGGGGGAACAACCCCACCAACGAACTCCAGGAAAGGGGCGTGATTGTCTATTACATCCCCTTTTTGGATGGGGACGCCAGAGTTCCGCATCAAGTGTAATATATTCAGCATCCAGGTTGTTCCACACTTTGGATACGAAACAACAAAAATATCTCCAGGATCCGGTTTGAAGTTAACAGCATTGTTGAACATCTCCTGCGTGATGGAAGACACAACCGGATACCCATCTGGATGGTTCGGGTGGTTTACTATGTTGTAAACTGGACGAGATCTAACGTTGGTCATTTTGGATTTACATCCGCTAACTGCAGCCTTCAATTTTCAAGAACAAACTGCTGATGTCCTGTTGCTCAGCCAGTCATGCAGTAACTATAACCTTGGGACAAGAACAAATTTTCCTGACTTCTAAACCAATTCGAAAACCTCGACAAGCTTCCAATCACGACTTGATAAGCTGCATCAGCTGCTTTTTAACTAAAGCACTTTGTCAGCAGTGAGGTCAAAGTATGTGCGCACTCGACAATGCAAACAATACTTCACGCTGAACCTACACTGCTCGGAACAGTGACACGATGCGGAACTGCTGGAGGCGTAGCCATGCTACGGTGTACACAGCATGCGAGTTAAATAATGCTCGGAGTCAACCATGCGCGGCGAGCCGTTACCTACTCACGTGATCGACAGTAGAATATAATCGGAGGTGACGACAACACGACATCAGGCCGGGCGTTACTTGGAGCTTTTAAGTATTCTAACTCTTGCTGGGAAAATCGTTCCAATGGCAGACAAATATGATGTGATAATGTACTTGAATTTTGTTTTCATGTCAAAACCTGTCGCAAACCCTTTCTTGCAAAGTTAGTGCTACAGTTGCGAAGTTGAAGCACTGCGGCGAGAAATGAAACCGTCAGTCAGATTGAGCAAACCTAGAGGCCGTCTAGTCTGTGCAAAAATTTGGTCAGAAACGAACGTTCAGCGGGTTTACCATCTGTCTGCGTCACAAACACTGAGCATAATGAGCGATGAAGCTCGCCAAGCAGAGCCACCCACTGCGACCGTCATGCATCGTTAGTTTAGATGGCGACGCAAACTTGGCAAAGTGATGATTAGGGCCAATAATCCAAAAGTCAATAAAGTCAAATTTTTTCTGCCTTTTTAAAAATTTATGAAACGTCCACAAACCAAATTTCACGCTGATACCATGAGCCACTCGAAAGTTATTAGGTCAAAAAAAGTCAAAATTTATCGTAAGGTCAAAATTTTCTTGCAGCAGAGTTTTTTTCTCGTTATCGATACTTTATTGAAATTATAACAACATATTTTGACATGTTTTTGCAAGTTTAGTTGCAATTCTGAAATAGTAATGGGTTTGTTGCGACTTCTGACGTAATAGTATTGCTTAGCCCACAACTGGACGATTGAATATTAAGTAGTCTAGGCATGGCAATGAAAGAAACGTGGTCATACAGTACTTGGTTGGGCAAATGCTCAATCCATTATGCATATTAAATATTTTCACTTTATGATAATCGCAGATTTGACTCTACTGTAGTTATTAATGTGCTTATCAACATATCATGCCTAAGTTTAAACAACCAAATTCTTCAAAAGTTCGAAGTATACTGCATGAATATGCTTTGAGTTTGCCTCAACATCTAAGGGTGAATTATTTTGCAAACTCTGTGACTGCGCAGTGAAAAGTGACAAAAGGTTCATAGAGGAAGCACATCGCCGCAGTGCAAAGCATCAACGAGGTTCGTTCCATGAAAGTGAAAGTAGCCAGACATTTTTAAAACATGCTATGCCAGACTTTACAGATAAACTACATTTTGTTTCATTTCAACAGAATAAACCTATCAGTTTGTTTTCAAATACAGTACTGTATATGAATATGAATATGTTTTGCATTCCGCATTTCAACTGAAAACGCAGGAAATGACAGGTCAACAAAAGTCAAAATTTTAAGTTTTTAGGTCAGATAATTCGTTGCCCTAGTGATGATGAAAACAAAACAGGTTTCGGTGTAAAGGTTGTAAACATGATTATACATGTCTGCGCAATACCAACAACAAGGTTTTTAATCTCCCGTCACGTTGCCCAGAACTACGGCATCTCTCAGCAAGATACAAGCTTAGTGTTTCATCGGTTCGTCTTGACCGCGTATCATTCCTCGAAACTAGTCGGCAAACTGTTCAAGGAGCTCAACAAAATACTGAGAATCAGTCCAAGTCACAACTTGAAATACGCGCCAGATCTGTGATAGCCTTCGGGGATCGCTTCGGATCCTTTGGTAACATGCAGTAACTTTTCTCCAACTGCCCTGTTTTCCCCACATGACCATCACACTTAACGATTATTTTACCAAAATAACTTGCAAGTTAGCAACAATACAATTTTCGCAATACCAATTCCACATCCTTGGCCATTACAGATTTGTACAAAAACCCTGAAGATCCTTATATCTTGTGTTATTTACTTAGATCTTAGAAAGACCTTCCGCTATATTGCCGACAAAACGTGACCATTACGGGGTATGAGGAAACGCTTTCCAACGAAAACAGAAAGCTCAGGAAGAAACACGAAATTATCTATAAAGTCAATCGTTTCAGGGATCCCCCAAGATTTGGTTTTAGGACCATTGTTCTTTGTTCTCTTTATAAATGACTGACCCGCTTCCAATGTTGTGTAAACCATACTTTTTACTGATGATACATACAGTTTTAATATTGAGTGACAATATTTTGGAAAATCTGCAAAACTCGGTGGGTTACCCGAGAAATAGCAAGAGTAACTAATTTGATAACTGCAAACAAGCTTTCATGAAATATTTCCAAAACAAAATATATGTTAAACCACTAACAAACATGTTAACAACACATTACTTCAAAATAACGTCAATCGCATTTGAATGAGTTTTGAGAAGCATCTTGGTGGAAAGAGAATCGTAAACGGATGTGTCGCAGATTACTATATCCAAATATGCTGGTGTAATACAAAGCCAAACATATGTGAGTAACCAAGCACTTCGTATGTTGTATCGTAGCTTCATAAATTCATGAAGGAATATGGAATTATTGCGTGGAGAGGAGTTACTGCATGTTACCAAGGGATAAAATCAGTTCTTTTAAACCGTGACTCTTGAAGTTACTAGCGTCTGTCAAGTGCAGAAAATTTTGCAACTGAAAGATACTTCCAGTCTTGACGTGGGCAAATACAATAAATCTCAGCTACCGGCTACATTAAAACCATCATTTCAAGCTCATCACAGATGTCCATCCATTATAATACAAGGCTGACTAAAACTCGGCGATTTGCATTACCGAAATCACGTTCAAACAGTGCAACAGAAATCTGGTCACTTACTCCATTCGAAATAAAAATCAACCGTGTTTGGAACTTTTTGTAGCTTAAGTATAAAGTATAAATGCGTATAAAATTGCAGTAGAATTTGCCTAATTCGTCACCTCAAGGGGATTTGAAAAAAGTGACGAATTAACGCAAACAGGTGAAAACTCTACCATAGAAGCTCGTATACTTTATCATAGTAAGTCGTATATAGTGCTTTTATTTGCAGTAAAATACAAGCTTATGATGTTATGTTTGAATACAGCAATTAATTCCTCTATTCTATCTAGACTCCTCTATTTAAACTGACACCTTTTAAATCTTTAATAAACTTTGAAGACTTCCCACGTTCTCTTAATGGGAAGTCGGGTCAGCTTCGCACCTCGTGTATATATTCGATAAACAAATTGCGAGGTGCAACAATTCTCAGATAAAGATCCTTAATTTGTTTGAATTCCCACACGTACTAGCTGCTTAGACATCAAAGGCGAAACTGCAAATGACGTATTAGCCGAACAAAACGCTTCTCAGGGATAGAAAGAGGTGACGAATTAGACCAGGGGTTCCCAACCTGGGGTACATTTACCCCTGGGGATACATTTGCCTATCCGAAGGGGTACATTTAAGGTTAGCAATAGAAGGTAAAAATATATTTGCATGTTGTTTATTTTCAAATATTTATGCATGCATTACTTAATCTTGATTTCAAAAGTCATTATGTGCATATTGTTAAATATATCTGTGAAAAATCATGAGAAAATATTTTGTCATAAGGCGTTTTAGGGGTACATGTTCATCTGTCAAAATTCTGAAGGGGTACATCCTTATCTGTTGAAATGCTGTAGGGGTACATGCTCATTTCTCGGAATGCTGAAGGGGTACATGGTAAGAGAAAGGTTGGGAACACCTGAATTAGACGAACAGAAATGTACACAAAAGATAGGAATTCTGCCGGGACTGACGAAAAAGTGACGAATGAAGCGAATTGACGAATTAGACGAACTCTACAGCATAAATAAATGCGGAACCGAATTATAATAAATGCGTAGCTCTGGTACTAGAAAAATTGTTGGCTTTATTCCTTTTTTTGTTGGTGTGCATTAACCAGGCTTGTCCATGGGACATTTTCTCTGTCCCACCATACAGGATACCCACAAAACTAACACGAAGTACATTACATCTTGTGCATGTCTAATGCCTGGCTTCTGCAGAACCGTGGCAAGGCAACACAAGATTTCCACGTGTTAGTTCCAATGAAAATTGTATGAGCAATTCTGTTTTTAGCCAAAAAAAGACCAAATGGACCTCATTTTCGGGGGCCTCGCATCATTCTGCCATGGCGCTGAGCCTCCATGGGATTCAACTTTAACACACAGCGGTGTTCTTAGCAATTTGAGGATTCCTGCTTTCGCGTCAATGAAAGATCGAAATGAAGGTCATCGTTTTCAAAAAATTGCAAAAAATTTGCAATTGACTTCCAACAAACTCGAGCTCACTTGACTTTTCACATACAGTACTTACCTATGCAGCCTTAAAATAAATAACAAGATTGTTTTCAGGCTCTTGCTAACAAAATGCCACTTGAACCAGACGTTTGCGATTCAAAGTTCAAAGGGTCATTGTTGCAATGCAGCGCACGGCAACACATCACCAGGAACGCAGGGACCAACCCTTTTTCTGTCGCGACACACTTTGCAACTCACATTTGCTCGCGCAGCACCAAAGCTAATGACTGGAACGTAATTATTGGAAACGGTCTCTTTAGCTGAGTCGCAAACAATAATTCAATAGAGTCGCTATCAGTTTTGAAAAATTTGCTGCACGCCTGGGACTGATGAGCACCGGTTCGGGAAGCACAGCTGTGAATGCACACGCGGCCGACAACCTCAACGAGGAACATGTGGAACGCTGCCCAGGCTCCCAATGCAACGTGGACAGGAACAACAGCTGCCTGCGCTTGACAGGCAGAGACACACGCAATACCATGGCAACTGCGAAGAAACAAAACTCCCCTCGCAACACAGGTGGGGAGGTGAGTTGGTGTGACTCATTCTACCAAGCAGAGACCTTAGAAAAGAAACAACTTACATTTTTGATTGTTAGCTCCAAGACTGCTTTCCCGGAGTGCAGCGAAGAGTTGGTGCCTTGCTCATGTTGCACAGGAAGTACTTGAACGCTGAGCAAGTTAGGATACTCGACTTCGAGTACAATGTGATCCGGGTCTGGTTCGCTGTCTTTGATGAGATACACTTTCTTGCTCGTGATCAACACCTTCCATGCACAGAACACGAGAAATCAGTGCTTAACCATCTCTCTGACGTTCTTAACATGCATGCAGTCACATAAGAATACACAGCGTGAAATCTGGTTAAGTCAACACGTTCAGTGACGCTCAATATCAAAGAAAAAGTGTCTCGCTTTCTCAAGCTCAGAGCTACATACATTCGGGTAACTTTGACAACATGTTGTTTAATTTTGACAAATGGAACTCAAGTTACCGAGCGATGGTTGGCAATCCAGGGACGGTGGCGAAATATCATGTGTCCGAATTCAGACACATTCTCACCCAGCGCACTTAACATCACCACAGAGACCGCTCCAACGTATAAACCCGGAGTGGAATGACCGGGCGCGAGCTCCTACCAACGCTTAAGCATAAAGCAAGGTTAAAATACCCTTAAATTGTTACTAATTTAACAGCAACAATTTTCCATGACGGAAATTTTAAACAAGCCACATCAAAAGCCTGGTTAGAGCATCACACTGTTACTGTCTCAGCGGAAGAACTACGTCGTTACAAAAGCAGGGATGGTGAATAGATACTAGAAAATATCGAAGTTGATTTACCCTTGACAGTAAGTGCTGCTTGATAGGAAAACCAGCATGCTTCAGCCATGTCATAGTTACACACCAGCATGCTGTCATAGTTACATACCAGCATGCTGTCATAGTTACATACCAGCATGTTGTCATAGTTACATACCAGCATGCTGTCATAGTTACATACCAGCATGTTGTCATAGTTACACACCAGCATGCTGTCATTATTACATACCAGCATGTTGTCATAGTTACATACCAACATGTTGTCCTAGTTACACCCCAACATGACGTCATAGTTACATACCAACATGTTGTCATAGTTACATACCAACATGTTGTCCTAGTTACACCCCAACAAGACGTCATAGTTACATACCAACATGTTGTCATAGTTACATACCAGCATGTTGTCATAGTTACATACCAGCATGCTGTCATAGTTACATACCAGCATGTTGTCATAGTTACACACCAGCATGCTGTCATTATTACATACCAGCATGTTGTCATAGTTACATACCAACATGTTGTCCTAGTTACACCCCAACATGACGTCATAGTTACATACCAACATGTTGTCATAGTTACATACCAGCATGTCGTCATAGTTACATACCAACATGTCGTCATGGTTACATACCAGCATGTTGTCATAGTTACATACCAGCATGCTGTCATAGTTACATACCAGCATGTTGTCCTAGTTACATACCAACATGTTGTCATAGTTACATACCAGCATGTCGTCATAGTTACATACCAGCATGTCGTCATAGTTGCATACCAGCATGTTGTCCTAGTTACATACCAGCATGTTGTCCTAGTTACATACCAACATGTTGTCATAGTTACATACCAGCATGTTGTCATAGTTACATACCAACATGTTGTCATAGTTACATACCAGCATGCTATCATAGTTACATACCAGCATGTTGTCCTAGTTACATACCAACATGTTGTCATAGTTACATACCAGCATGCTGTCATAGTTACATACCAGCATGTTGTCATAGTTACATACCAGCATGTTGTCATAGTTACATACCAGCATGTTGTCATAGTTACATACCAGCATGCTGTCATAGTTACATACCAGCATGTTGTCATAGTTACATACCAGCATGTTGTCATAGTTACATACCAGCATGCTGTCATAGTTACACACCAGCATGTTGTCATAGTTACATACCAGCATGTTGTCATAGTTACATACCAGCATGTTGTCATAGTTGTGAAAAGTGAGTCTGTTGAGCGCGTAGAAATGTTCCGTGAAATCGTTACGGTTGAGTGAATACAGGAACTGTTGATCCTTGGATTGAGACTCCGAGTAAGATTGCAAGCATCCCTTGGTAGAAATGTATGTTATTTGGCGAATGCTTAGCATACCGTCATATGTTAACAAGGAAAAAGCGTCAACACTTTGTTACATGAACGATAGTGGATCGCTGCCTCACAACGGTTCATCACCAGGAGTGTGCGACGGACAACCGGCTGAGAGCTTATTGCATACGGGTGTAGCAGAGAGGTGGAGTCATAAATTAATGTTAAATAGATCATAGCAAGTCCGGCCAAGTGGACTAGAACACAAGCCACTGGAGCTGGTAGGCTGGGTTCGATCCCCGTCCGAATTGAAAACGGGGTTTGCGTTGCTGTCATTGACATGCTACCAGTGCAGCACTAACTGCGGAAGTAGCCGCGTGGCCCACGGCACAAGGAGACGGGCGCCGCAGACCATTCGTGGCGCTCCACGAAGGAGTAGAAAAGCAGAGGATAATACTTCAAGCGGATTAGAAAAAAGTGACGAATTGGGCGAAGTGACGAAGTAGGCAAGCAGGTTATAGAAGCTCGTATACTTTATCATAGTGACTCATATATAGTGCTTTTATTTGCAGTAAAATACAAGTTTATGACGCTATGTTTGAATACAACAATTAATTCCTCTGTTCTATCTAGACTCCTCTATTTAAACTGACACCTTTTAAATCTTTAATAAACTTTAAAGACTTTTCCACGTTCTCTCAATGGGGAGTCGGGTCATGCTCCGCACCTCGTGTATATATTCGATAAACAAATTGCGAGGAGCAACAATTCTCAGATAAAGATCCTTAATTTGTTTGAATTCCCACACGTACTAGCTGCTTGGACATCTAAAGCGAAACTGCAAATGACGTATTACACGAACAAAACGCTTCTCAGGGATAGAAAGAGGTGACGAATTAGACGAACAGAAATGTACACAAAAGATAGGGATTCTGCCGGGACTGACGAAAAAGTGACGAATTAAGCGAATTAAACAAGTTCTACTGCATAATAACAAGGATTATGTATGGACAAAAGAAGGACTTTACTTATTGACATGCACATGAGGTGGCTTCAATACAAATTTTTACAGCAACTTTCTTATCTTAAAGCAAGTGTGATACTGAACCAAATATGTGACACAGATTCGACATAATTTACTCCAGTACTTTTACACAAAAAATGATATGTTGCCGAAAAGCACTGCTTCGTTATGTTAATGAGGTTACTTTCTTTTTTCTATTATGCTGAGAATTACAATTAAATAATGCTGTGGCTTGGGTGTGTCGTAATTATTTTGACGAATGGCAAAGAAAGGCAAGGTAGAAATCGCATTTGTCTTGAATACAAACAATTCTCGCTTTGCAAAAATCCCTTTTAACACATTCGCCACCAATTCATGCGTCGCATCCAAATGTAACACACCTGGAATGTGTGGCAGCTCCTGATTGGTCGGACTCGAGAGACGATATCCTCACGTGACAAACTTGCTTCACGCACTGCCGATGCTGACTCCGATGCTAGGTCCAGCACACCTGGTGAGGAGGATTATATAATAACTAACTCGTAGCAGCACCACGCATGCAACAATCGCCATGCCACCGACCTGTCACTGGCTTCGTCACTGTACCAACGATGCCTTTGCCAAGGCCTTTGAAAAACCCCACCGCCCCATCATTCTGTGCCCCCTTCACCGGCTGAGTTATGACGCTGGTCAAGCCGCCTATCACACCAGCCATCAACCCCTGCAAACGAAGAAAATAAGGGTTTAGTCGCCAGGTTTTGGTACTTCCTTCAAATCATCGGCAAATAATCGCTTGCAAAGTGTTGAACAGACGTTTGTCCACGTCACAAAGAATATAGGTTTTCGTTCCACACCTGCACTCCAGCTAGCACGTGACCGGTCGGGTTCTTGGCATTGGCCTGGATGGCCCTGCGCTTGTCCTCGTAATCTTCGTCCATTGTTATCTCGCCGAACTTATCCGAGAGAGTGCTGGTGACCTAGAAAGTTGAACTGTTTGAGGGAAAAAATTCAAGTATTGTGACGTAACACACTGCGATTGTCTGTGGGCATGGAAGTCGCTAGAAGTGAAAACAAGACTGGCAGCAAAATATCGATTCACTGGAGTCAGCGGTACTTCAGTGGAGGGTTAGGGGTACTTCAGTAGAGGGTTAGGGGTACTTCAGTAGAGGGTTAGGGGTACTTCAGTGGAGGGTTAGGGGTACTTCAGTAGAGGGTTAGGGGTACTTCAGTAGAGGGTTAGGAATACTTCAGTAGAGGGTTAGGGGTACTTCAGAAGAGGGTTAGGGGTACTTCAGTAGAGGGTTAGGGGTACTTCAGTAGAAGGTTAGGGGTACTTCAGAAGAGGGTTAGGGGTACTTCAGAAGAGGGTCAGGGGTATTTCAGTAGAGGGTCAGTGGTACTTCAGTAGAAGGTTAGGGGTACTTCAGTAGGGGTACTTCAGGAGAGGGTTAGGGGTACTTCAGTGGAGGGTTAGGGGTATTTCAGTAGGGGTTGGGGGTACTTCAATAGGG
>Ga0210059_1007390_pt1 | contig 17462 bp, 8 predicted proteins | sample Ectturendosymbi2_FD_188042 | JGI IMG/M metagenome (GOLD analysis project Ga0210059, IMG submission 188042) | Ecteinascidia turbinata endosymbiont from Florida, USA - Sample 2 (SPAdes) (version 2) | ecosystem: Host-associated > Tunicates > Ascidians > Unclassified | place: Key West, Florida...
CGGCCAGCCCTTTTCTGCAGCCAGTTTAATGTGTAGCCCACTGGCCCGTCCTGTAGTGCAGCCTGCCGGCCCGTCCTGTGCAGCTCGCCTGCCCCCGGAAAATTCATGTTTTACAATTGGCAACACGGCCCTCCAGCCCTCCGTTTAGTGTTATCCCTCTCATACGCTTCTCAAGCTGGCTCTTGCGTGAAACAACATACATGTCCGATTCCTGCCGCGTGGTCGCGTCCGTTGCTCGTTCTGTCAAGTTGCTTCCCTTTTTGCTTTGTTTGCCGACGAAAATGCCTTCGCACCACCGCGCAAATTGCGTTCGATAAATGATATTCATATAACCAACGCTTTATTTTTGCATGAAATTGTTTAATGTTTGTGCCAATAAACTCTCTCTCTATCTCTCTATGACGAGGTCCGCTACACCACGATTCGAAGACAGACTAGCCCAAGATGTTTAGAATATTCTCAGTAGGGAGCGTAATATACGCTTCTACGCACCTGAGGCAGGCGCGCAACCAGGGGGGCACTTGGGGCATTTTCCCCCTCCGAAAATTTCAAAACATTGCATAGCTATTTTGACATTTGCAGATACGTTCTAAGAATAAAGATGAAATTTTGTATTCTAATCATTTTTAAGAAAAGTATTGGAATTTTGTTTGTCCTGCTGGTTAATTATATCCTTACAAGATTTATCTTGAGACAGGTGATCTGATCGAAAATTTTGTAAATGACTGGTGTTTAACCACAAATATGCTGGTATTGTCAAAGCTTGTGAGATAGTTTAAAAATGTTGATATGTCTAGGGCACTTTTTATCCTTTTCTTCGTGTACCACTGAAAATTTTCAGAAATGCAGTGTATGTGTACGCTTTGATTTTGTTTTTTGCCTATCTTCTGAGGAAGAGAGTTCACAATCACTCTGGAAACGTTAATAATAAATAATGCATTGTTATCACAGCAGTGGCGCAAAATCTGCAGCCAGTAGACTATGCCTGATGACAGAAACAGCATACTATGTTCACATTGTGTAAGCTTTACGTTTTCCTGGGGTTACTGTAGGCTACTATTTAAAAATTTTTGCATTTTATGTTCAGTGCTTAACCGTTGCTGGGTTTTCACAGCCAAACTCTAACATTGCAAGGGACATTCAAATTTCACAAGGGCCTCAAAGTTATTAGGTGTTGTTTAGGTAGTCCTGGCAATAGTGGCGAGGAGCACGCAGTGCCATATTAGCTATAAGCCCCATTAGGCACGGGCCTCAGGGCCCCTGCAGTCAAGGGGCCCCAACATGAAAGCTGGCGTCTAATACAGTTATAGCCTACCTTCGCACCATGATTGCTGCCAAACGTTCAATGCTATATACCCAAATTTGGGTCGCGAGACCTTCCACTCTGGGCCACGACATAATTTGAATTACCATTTTAAATTTGCCATTCTCATTAGGCAGAATAAATGCGACCATTTAGGCCTACTGTTTTATGTGCTAAGTTTCATACAATTTTGCGCACAAAAATTGCTACTGCCAATAGTAGGCCTAGACCTACAATTTATGTTTAATTATAGAGTATTTTCCACAAAATTGTATGCTCACGAAATGTTTGGGTCGCGAGAATTAAGAGCTATTTTCAGGGTCGCTCCAAAAAGTATTTGGGGGCTCCTGCAATATACAGACTATGCGTGAACAGGAGAAACCACATTACAGGCGCTTGTGACCAGTGCCGTATCAGCCCAACTCTGCCCCCCCCCAAAATGCTTCCAAGGGCCCCCTAATGGTGATTTATAAAAAACTTTCGACGTTATGCTACATCTCGAAGCCGAACAGACTTCAAAACAAAATATTCTGATTGCAGACACAATTTTGGCAGAACCAGGCCCGTAGCCAGGTTTTGAGGTTTGTGGGGCAAAATACATCTTTATGGGGGAAAGATTTTAATTTTTATCATATGTTGACACAAATGTTTCTGAGCATAACAAAATTTGGAGGGCACAAAAAAGATTTCGGGATAACTGCCCCCGAATGCTCCCCGTGTCTGCGGGCCTGGGCAGCACCGTCGCCAGAAAGTCTTCCATTGAGGACCTTCATGTTTGTGCAGGGGGCTAGACATTCTGAAAATTTAATTTTAATTCACAACATGAACAGCATTTGCAGATTGTGCAAATTATTTGTAAATATTTTCCCGCAAATACGCATAATAGGTTCGTAGTTTCCAACCAAACTTTTTTGAACCAGCCTAACAAAAGGAATCGGGTCGTAAATCATTGTCATTTAATTGACGGCGATTATTCAGAGATGTAGTGATGAAATGCATATGTAAAAAAATTGCAGGAAATCAGAATCAATCCTGTCGTTCAGTTATAAAAAACATTATTACTGAAGGAGCAAACATGAGGTCGGTCGAAGCATGTGCACCGCGATGAACGTTTTCTTTCATTAGCGCAAATTGATAAACTTGACCATGAGCTTAAGTGAAATATGCTAATAAAGCGAGCGCATTGGGCTTTTTACTGGCCGAAATACGCATGCATAAACCTTGCTGATGTCTGGACTGTGAATCTCTGGGTGCATGGCACATTAATAATATTTGGTACCTCAAATCACCTATAAATGTTAACAAATATAGACTAAGGCCTACGTGGAAGCAACGGTTAGCATCCATAACCTACGAACTGCACTCAGTGGCGTAACTGACGGGGGGCCAGCGGTCGAGCCGCCTCTGGCAAGCTAAGCGTAGAAGCTGGGCCCCTCTAGTCGACATTTGATATTTAGTTTTCTTTAGGCTGTTGTTTTTTGCGTTTTTCGGGGTGTTTTCGTTTTTTTAGCTAGTATAGACATCCACGACATCCGGAGATTCACTATAATTTCTTAACTTTTTTCTGATTTTTGACTAGTGGGCCCCCTTCAGCTAAGCTTTGCCCCCCTGGCTCAAACCTGTAGTTACGCCACAGACTGCACTACTCTGTTTTAGGACACCCCACTAAATAGACATCTAACTACACAATTAACTCTATCTGGCTGTCTGAACAGCAGGCTGCCCAAACGTGTAACTTTAGTCGTAAGCACCAAAGGTATCTTGTTGCTATGCAGTACAAAATAAGAGAAGACTACCTTGGCTAGACATAGTAGCTTACGTTTTTTTACAACAATCACTACACAAAATACGTTGATCAAGTGGAAATCTGACTTCTGGACGTATACAACTAGGCATGTAGGCAGGGCCGGATAAATGAACGCGAGGCCCATTAGGGCAAAGTCGTGACCGCGAGGCCCCCGACACGCTTAGCGCAAGTGCGCAGTTCGCTCCTTTGCCTGCACAAGCAGGTTGCGAAACTTACTAGCCGATTGTTGCACTGTTGGTCTTTATTGCGTAACAATAACACGGCAATAAATCTTCAAAAGTCACTTCACGTTATGGGAGTAGGCGTTTTGCCGCATGTGATCAGGGCTCCCAGTGAGGGTTTTTTTCCTCCCAGATCTGTTTTTTTAGTCGACCTGTGTGTCTAGGTTATTATGAACAATCGCGTGATATCTGTGCTTTTTGAAGTAATGAACTCATCAGCAACTTCAATGTGTTCAATAATACAAAGATAACTTTATATTGCAGTGTTTACATGCGCACATCAGGTGAGAAAGTACGCATATCGGGTGAACCAGAGCGTGTTCAATCGGTTTCATATTCTCATATAAGATCATTGTCAGGGTTATATACACTGGTGTGTTTAAGGGAAGGCAAGCGAGGCACTTGCCTCGGGCTCCCCTTTGCAACTGCAAAGTAGCCTACCTTGCTTTCAAATGGGGTCCAACAGCAACTGCAATGTATACGCGGGCTACCTTGCTTTCAAAGGGGCCCCCAACAGCAGTTGTAATGAGAAAATACCTTGCTTTCAAGAAAGGGGCCCAAAATAACTGTAATGCACTTTTCTTTCAAAGGGCCCCCTAACTTCACTGATTTCTACTGCTTCATATTCCAATTTGGGGATCGAAGCTTTCTCAGGGGTGCTAAGTGGTGACGGGACTGGCATTTTGGGCCCTCTGTGACAGCGTGCCCCCCAATTGGGGGTATGGAGTGCGGCTGATACGGCTCTGCTTGTGACATCATAGAAGAACGGTATGGGGTCTTATTCACGACAGAGAGGAAAAGAGCAGGGCATAAAGCATGTTGCGATGTAGCCCAGCTACATCAATTAGAAAGGCTAACTTCGTAGTGAAGGTTGTCATCCTTGAGTGATGTGAGAAAACAGTGTGCCTCGTACCTGAGATTACGAATATCGTAAATCCAGGCCAAACACAGTGGAAATACAAAAGTTGAGTGGCTAAAAGAAAACTCATAGTAGAGCAAGAAAGACGAAATGAACAAATTAAGAAAAAGATGCCATGTCTCCTGACATGTGTTTGAGAGAAGCTTGATCTCTAACGTTAAATTTAAGAACTAAGAAGCCATCATTGACTAAGAATGAGTGCGGTATAACGAAGCCAAAATAACGACAAAGTCTAGTTATCAAATCAGTGTAACTGTAATTGAAAGCGATGCCAATGTTAGCGTTTCACAACCACCAACAACGTTTAAATCATTTGTCGCTGAAGAGTATTGAGAGCTAACTATCACGGAAACAAAACTTTTGACAAGCTGATGCAAAAAGCACGAAGAGTAATATTATAGTTTGAGTGTCTGACATGGTGGGAAAAGCTGATAACTTTTTCACATTCCTGAGTTTATGACAGGACAAACGTTTTCATTTTCGCACTGCATGCCTACGCTATTCATTTGATGTTGCAGAGTGCGTTGCTTCGCGTGATGAACATGGGTATTTTGGGAACACCATGAGACATTGGTTTTTATTGAAAAGATGGGGGCCCTCGAACAATTGTGCCTCAGGACCCCTAAAAGCCTTATCTGGCACTGGGAGCACCCACATCGGGTAGCGAGCCTTGCCCAACAATTCGTAATAAAGCTCAAGTTGCATTCCTTTCAAGAGTGTTTCAGTTGGCAGACAATTTATCGTATCTACGATGGAAACATTAGCATCAGTGATCAACTTATATTCTCACATTCATACCAGTCTCTTGTAGTCTATCTGACAACTTCAAATTTCGCCACTCGCAATATCGTCTGCGGAAATTATCTCACAGCAAAAAATATATTCAACTGAAGTTTCAAAATCTAGATAATGGATTTGATTAATTTCAAGACGCAAAATTAGGCTATTACTAGCAGCCTATACATCTTCCATGCTAAAGCCATGACTGTACTAGTTGAGTACGGAACCAGCAGTGGCGGATTAAAGGGGGTGCTGACTGGGCTACAGCCAGGGATCCCCATCATTAAGGGGCCCCTAATCTCTAAGTCGGTGAAAAGTGTAGGCTAATATGTGAACAATACGCAATACTCTGTGAAAGATACCATCGTCAATTGGAACTAATAAGTAGGCACTCTGCGCTCACTCATTGAAATTGCTTCGTTAGCTGATTCTTTGGCGAGTGATCTGGCCGATACTCACTAACAAGTTAGTACTCCAAGGTCTAAAAAATTAAAGTATTCCATCCGCTTGTCTTATTTTGGTTTCCGATGCGCATGCGCAGAGCCGGATTAAAGGGTAGGGGGGCCCGGGGCAATTTTTACTGGAGAGCCCTATGACGTAATTCATGACGTCATCGTTTGTAAAAGTTATGTATTCGCTGATTTGCAAGGTTCTCGTTTGTTTTTTCCGGTAGTCGAGAATGTGTTTACTCAAATGGACACAGAGTTAGCTGCGAGAAAAGAATTTATGATGTGAATACTAGAATGCATTTTTACTTAGAAACAATATTTCACAGCTTAGAGAGTGACTCGGCAAGAAACAACATTCACCCGAACAATAAGCAGAAACTAGAGATTACAGACAAAAACACTCGAAAAAGAATATGTCAATGTGGCCAACCAGGCTGAGTGTGAAAGTTATTTCCAACCTAAAGTCTTGATTTTCACCTTCCTTTTCAGGTGCTCTGGTTAACGCCACTGCTTTAACGTTGCTGCCTGAAGGTTTTGCTAGAAAGAGCGATTCAGTCGCGGCGTTCTAGCTACCACTGCCAGATCCTTACAAGCTTTGCGCTTTTCATAGCTCCTGATCTGATGGCATTACAGGCTTCGGCATGGGGCTAACTAAAAGTGCAATCTCATTTTCTGTTCTTTCGTTCTACGAATCGGCTGATTAAAACTTTTTCTGACGGATGACGCAGTGCCATGTGGTGTAAATGGCTTGCATAGCTTCATATGTTTATGATGTAACGCAACGATAATAACCATCGGAAAAAAGTGTTTCCTCCACCACACGTTACCCTTTATGACGAAACAAAGGTGCAGTTCGACTGCGGCTACCACGAAATTGCACCAGAAGTTTAGGCTGCGCCGGCCATGTGATAGTAGTTGCATAACATCGTTATGGTTACACCAAAGTCACAAAATGTAGGCTGCGCCGGCCTTGCGGTAGCGATTACTAAAACTGGCAGAGAATCAAACATGTAGAGCAGGGGTGGGGAACCTGCGGCCCGCGTGAACATTTTATATGGCCGCACCAAAATTTCGTTACCCAAGTCAAAGTACAACATCTTATCAAAATGAAGGAGCATGATGAGCAGGTACTTAGTACTTCAAAAGAAGCCACTCTTCCTCATAGTTAGATAAAGGTAGAATTTTAGAAAAAAATAATTGATTTTGCGGCACGCCAGCGATAAAGCACAATTCATGCGGCCCGCGATAGTAATTAGGTTCCCCACCCCTGATGCAAAGAAATCAGTTGCTGTTGGGGGCCTTTGCTTCTTGACGGAACATAGGAATATACAGTAATAAAGAGTTGTAGTCTTGTATCACTTCTGAATCACGAAAATTTTTCAAACGAGTGTTTTATTTGAAACAAAAAAATTTCATCACGGGGAGCCCCCTTGCAGCAATGGGCCCGGGGTAATTGCCCCCGTTGTCCCCCCCCCTTTAATTCGGCCCTGCGCATGCGGTATCCACGTCATTTGAACGTCGGTCTTGCAGACAGCCCCGAAACAACGTGTGAACTTAAGTGGTGTCAAGTGTCTCAGCAATGGTGAAAGTAATTAGACTTTAGCTGAGGATAATAAATCATGGTGTTATAAGGCAGGACTGCCAGAGTTGGTACATACGCCACGTAGCCTATATATCCTCGTGTACTTTCATGTACTTGTGTGTTCTTTGTTACTGCGATGCATGTTTGAAGTCTAGCACGTTGCGTGTAGGAGTGGAGACCTTACACAATACACAATGTCAACTGCTAGTTTAATACCAATTCTGGTACTATTTACTTCCAAGATGCAAGTTTGGACATTTTGCTACATACTACTTTTATGTGAATCGCCATTATTTGGTACAATTCTTGATAATTGACAAACAGAATATACGCAATAAAAAAAGGAAAGTCGTCGGGATATCGAGTTACTTAAAATGCTAACTGATAACAAGAATTAAACCGTACCAAGCACGTCTTAGTTCTGTTTACATTTCGTTCAAGTAACTCTAAACTTGCTCACGCTAAACTCAATGACCCATTTGAATTACGACTTCAGTAAGTCGTAAGATGTTCTTTTAGTTAAGAATTTTGTTGAGTGCCTTTTATATTCTGAGTAGAAAAATAAAAACAATTCAGTAGTGCTGTCTTATGAATGAACGTAAAACCACACGTACTAATTGAAAGTGCGTTTCACAGCAGTTATTGATAAGTGAGTGCATGCAGGGCCGGTTTCAAGCCTATTGGACCGATTTCGACATACTGGGCCCCACGCTTGAAGAGGCCCCCGCGCCAGCAGCAACAGAGTTACGGTTTGAAACCATTTCGGCATTCAAAGAGTGACATACCAGGACACAACTTAAAAAGTGCGTTGTGTCGTTTCTCTCCCGGTGGAAACTATAAGTTCAATTTAAGCACGAGGTGTGGAGTACTAGCAGTATTATCGGTATACCGTAGTAGCACAAAATGGTTTTCTCTGACTTTTGAATTTATGAAGGTCAAGGTACTAAAAATGCCAACAGTGAGAAGTTAGTTTAGGTGTCAATATAAGGCAAACAGGTAATCACTTGATTGGGAAAGTTTGAAACTAATCATCAGTTTAGTTTGAAAAAAGGAAAATGTTCCTTTAGGCCTGCGGCTTTCCAGTCGTGCAACACTTCTGTCTTGAAAGATGAGTTTGGCGACCGTACATTGACAAAAACTCTTTGGTTAATGCGGATATTTCGTTTCCGAAACTAGTCTAGAACGACTGAACACAGAGTTCCTGTATTGTGGGAGTCAAGGATCGGAAACCATCGGGCCGTGACCCGGTGCCGGTCCGGGAGGCATTCGTTATCGGGCCGCCATGGGCACCGGAAGGATTTTTCCTGGGGCCAATAGTGAATTGTTCCAGGGTGGGGTCCTCCATTGGTGAAATTTCATTTAATACGATTGCCATAAGACAGAGCAGTCGGGTCTTCACCGCTATGCAGTCAGTACACATGCGGATGAACTCGTGCTTGAGCCCCCCCCCTAAAAATCCGGGTTCCGCCTATGGCAACGGAAAAAGTCGATGTCAGCAGTACAAATTTCAGAAGAGTTTACATTACAGTACGAGTTTGTTACGTCACATTGGCACTTACTGCGCAAGCACTCATGCCTACATCCTGACCCTGTATCCAGGGTTGCCAGGTTGGCCTTTCGGGGCCAAATTTCAGAATTTGGCCCCAAACAACACTTGCTGGCCCAAAAATTTTTGTTTTGCCCTTTGGCTCTTATTCGGCTCTTTTCCAGGAAAACTGGCCCCTTGCAAAAATTAGATCTGACCACCCTGGGTCATGTCTGAGAAACCATATTTTTTCACTTTGTTGACTAATTGATTGAGATGTTGCACAAATTTCCATATTTTGAAGGTTTGCGATTACAAAATTTTGTTAGGATTCTTAGAGTTTCTGAGTTGAGATGAAAGTAGGTTCATCAGAATACCTGTTACTTGCTGCAGTTGTAGAGGTAGCACTTAGAACTGTTATTTAGGTGGTGCACGAGTTTGTTGGTTTAATTCAGATTGTTGTTGATCGCTTTGGCTTATCGAGGATGATAAATTTTATCTCAGTTTATGGCTACACATGGAAATTAAATTGTTCTCTTATCTTTCATCACGTACATGTTTTTCTATTGTGCTACAGTTGTGATTGAGGAATATTGCCATTTAATAAATTGCTAAATATGGGTTCATATCACTTTGTAACTGCTGATAAATTTTGAAAAAATGTTTGGTCCTTCTTTGGCCCCATGTCTTAGAATTCGACTCTTTTCTGGACTAAATATGGCCCCTTGGGCCTGCCTGTAGGTTATCCACGATGCTTCAGGACAACGTGATGCAGCTGAGCAAATTGCTGCTAACAGGTTACCAGTTTTCCAGCTAAAGGATACCGATAGAATATGTGGTCGTGTTATGCGGTGCTCCATTAACAGTTTGTAACAGCTGGGCTGTGGCCGCGGTCTGGATACCGGGGTGGTCGCGTTAGTGAAACAAAAGGCAATGCATTAGAATAGGGAAGACTGCTTTAAAGTGTTCGTGACAGCGGGTTGGTTGTCGACGGGGTGCCACATATTTAAAACATTCGACCGGTGTTTTGTGAGCATTTATCGATATGGTTTCAAGTCTCCAGCAAGAAATGGAGGCTTGAAATCAATGAGTGTCGTTCATATTGTGACGTCCATATTAGTTAACGATTCGTTTTTTATGCTCAAGCTTTTTTTGTTTCAATAATACAAATACTTCAGTGCGTTCATTTATTTTTTTCGCTATTAACGACAGTCTGATACATATCGAAAAGGCCCCTTTCTAAGTTTCAGCCAGGGGCCCCACACAACCTCAATCCGCCCCTGGGAACCAGGGCTTCGCATTAGGCGAGGCTACTGATTTTTACCCTGTCCTGATCGTTCCGTCTGCATCTTGATTAAAACCAGTGGCGCGCAGAGGGGGTGCAAACGAGGTGACGGCATACAAGGTCCAAAGCAGTGGTGTATCCAAGAAGTGAAATTACTACACAATCAAAATGCTATAACTGGATGATTTATCCTATTTTAGGGTAAGGCTGCTAACACATGCTGCATGGATTTAATTTTTCGAAACTTATTATCTTGTCAACACTAGCTTTTACGTGCTCAAATGCTAGTAATTCTCACATCCATCAATACCAGGAACCTATACTTTAGGTGTGCGGCGTACAACCAAACAAACTGATAGTGACGTGACTTTCTCCAGATCGTGCAATCAAAGAAAAATCACAAAAAAGGATTGAAGATAATTATGGACGTTTGATTGATTTTTTCAGACAAATTTCAAAACTGTTTTATTTCAACTTGCTTGACGTAGTTAGCTGACTTTTTGATGCATCATTGGTTTCCCGTTCCGTTTTTTGATGTGGCAACCCTGGGTGTGCGCTAATACAGCCGCATGCATGTGCTTGCAATATGTGCATCCTTTCGAGCTTCATCATTGAATTGGCAGTTCAGGAGGATTGATCATAACGGCTCACACAAGCCCGTATCCGTTCTGCCCCCCAATAGTTGCACATAACAGCCACATATATAATACGGAAGTTTTCTTGCGTACACTACGCGCATTCTTAATTTTTGTGTAGTTTAGCACGTTTCAAACTGTCAACCATGCGTGTCCGCCATCCCAGTCACAAACCGTCTCTGCTTGACTGGTATTCGACGCGACATTCGCGCAGCTTGATGGTTTTACCAGGGATGTAGTGCTGATAAAAAAAAGTGTGGGAATGCATCCAAAAAGATAGTCATTTTAAAACAGCTTCCAACTCATTTTAAAGCAAAAGGTGAAAAAGGTGTGGGAACGGCGTTCCCGCCCCACTACACCCCTGGGTTTTACGGTTGTGAACTGCCCTGTCGTAGCGTTGAGCGTATTTTACTCCACTACTTAAATGGGCAGCTTTGTATTTTGGAGTTGTGAATTGCGCTGACGTAGCACTGAGTGTTTTTTACTCCCCTGGTTTAACGCGTTGCTGGATATTTTCGCAATTATTAACTGTACTGTCTCGGCGTTGAAATGCTGTGTTTTGCTCCGGTCTCCTAGCTTGGAGCGCTGGTAATTTATGTTCATAACAGTGACACATTATACAATAACGAGTAAGGAGTGCGCATGTAGAATAACATGCGCGTTTTGTCCATAAACTTCACCAAAACGTTGGTTTGCAAACGCGAATTTGACGTCATAATGTGACGCCACAAACAGTGCACATCCAATAGCAATGACCACCATACGCCACTGTTCAATAGGCTACTACAATTTGGTAGGGAGATTCAATCAAGCAGTTGCCCCGAGCATCACCAGACCTCTGTACTCCACTGATTAAAACTAAAAAGTTCTCATTTTCAGAAATGTTGCGAAGAGAACTTTATGTGTGACCGTTTACGAAAAAGATGTACCACGGTTGAATAAGCACGATGACGTCATCAAATAAAATCTCATAAAAACTGCCCCCCCCCCGAAATGAAGAGCTGGTTGTGCCTCTGACCTGAGGAGCACGATTCGCGGCAAAACGCGTTACAGGCAGCATTAGTCAAGCGCAGTTCTGCTGACACACAACATCCGTTGAGCCTTTGAAACAACATTGTGAAGTGCGCGGTTAGGTGTGCTGACTTGCATTACTCAGTGAATAAAGGTTTGATAAATATAAATTTGCTGTATATATGTGACCTTAAGTCAGAATGATAACACGAGACGTTTTTTTTGCTGCGCAACACTTTCATCAAACCACACTGACAAACAACTTAACAAGGTTTACATGGAAGAAACGAAAATGTTTAAACACAAAACCGAGTAGGCTGGGAAATTTATTGAATTTCCCCACTTTATCAGAATCAGCGTTACTAGCCTAATTTATTCCAAACATTTTGAAAAGTGTTTCCTCGATTGCCTTAAATCTGCAACAGCCTCCCAGGTTGGAAATAATGTGATGTAATTGATTTGATACAAAATTTCCAAACTATGATGAATAATATGCGGACCTCCCAGTACAACGTAGAGGACGACCCGCGGCTTGCACATATCTGGACTGAAGCATTCAGGACATGTCAAGTTTACCACTCGTAATTAAGTTTCTTTCTAACCCAAAAATTCAAGAATAACTTAGCAAATTTTGATAAGGCAATCAAAGATGTTTGTTGCGCTGGCGTTTCGCATTACCCGGTCGAAGCAATAGTTCATGCTAATGAACTGAAACTCTCGAAATATGAAAGTTTAGAAACAACGGCGAACCTTGGTAATTTAAGTCCGGTGTTCCGTTAAGGATTTTGCCAAAAGACCCACCCTTTAAGCTATCAGCAATAAATAATCACCAGTCCGATTGCATTCATCTTTTCTTGCCTATCCCAAGACCAGGGGTTTTTAAAGGTTTCTTCAATATCTACATAGGGCATTGAGATTAGATTTTGGGGGTTTTGAGTATTTCATTTCAGAATAATAGATGTATTGTACAGGGAAACCTTATTATAACGCGATCGTTGGGATAAAAAAGCCATCGGGAAACAGAAATAATTCCCTACGGTTAGACCAGTAGTTCTCAAACTGGTCGATATCGACCCCCAGGGGTCAACTGGACCATCCAAGGGGTCGAGAAATAGTCACGGGGTGGAATGGGGGTCACTGATTGGCCCCTAAGTTCTAAGCATATTTTCGGATTATGTATTATTTTATCATGCGTTTCAAGTAAAAAGTACTCAAAATTTTTTTTGAGACACTTTCCTTGTATTAGTAAATGTTGGGCTAGGCCACGGGGTCTACAGAAAATTGTATACTTTAATTGGGGGTCAACGTGAAGAAAAGTTTGAGAACCACTGGGTTAAACCATAAATGAGATAAACATGTCCAAAGTGGTCCAACTTTTCAACTGTTTCGTGTATTGTCAAAAGTTTTTGTTCGACCTGATTAGGGGCATGGAGGTTAAAAACTTCAAGGGCTACTGCCCTGACAATAAACCATAGACAGTTAAGCGTTAAGGTTTTCTTGGAAAAACTTGAATACAATTACCCGGATATTACTTATTTTTCGTCGGTTCGTTGATTTATCAGGGTGACACTATTAAGAACAATTTGGAAGCTAAAAAATGAATCCAAATTTTTCATGGAGCGTGGAAATCAAGTTGGTGAGTGTTTGAATGGCTTGGCATTCCTTGTGCACACAAGACAACATCTATCGAAATTAAAAGGGTAAATTCAAGGAAGAAATCAAGTAGCGACCATTTCTACGCTTGCACACTCTCCTTGATTGAAAACACCAAATGAAGAAGGACTTGGTATCAATTGCGCAAAATATGGTACTATGATAGAAAATTCCCTGCTGTTTTTGTTGCTCGCTTCTTGGATTTTCGAAACTTTGAAAGTGATTTTAATATTTTTTCAAACCCCTTTAACAGAGAAGTGCATCAAAGCTCTGGTAGACTTCACTTTGAATTGATTGATTCGAGGTTAGAAAATGACTGGAAAAAACGCTTTGATGAAAATGATCTTGTGAACTTTTATAAACAGTATGTTCTGGGGAAGAGTCACAATTTTTGCCGAAGACACCCTGCAAACCATTTAACTTTTCAATGTTTTTCAAAGATAAAATTTTGCTAATGAAAGCGCAGAGTTCAAGGGACCAACATTTGAAAAGTCAATATTGAATTACTTGTAGCTCCGTGAAAGTAAATATTTCGAAAGTTTTCAATCATCTGCAACACACATTAGCTGACTAAAGTTTTGAGAGGGAACGTAATGTAAAATAGGTGCGAGTGAATACGTTTGAATACTTTTGGTTTGCCATTTTCTATAAACTTGATCACGCCAAAGTGTTAAAAAGGCCACTCATATGTGTCTGTGGATTCTATCAAAATTCTTTCTTGGCCACATAAACTGCAATTATAAGAAAATAAAACAGTAAACCTCGATTAATCCGGATTCGATTTGACCAACTGTTTTATCCGGTGTGGACGAAGATCCAGATTAACCGAAGATTGCTGTTTCTAGAAGACTAAAACTGCGGTGTGGCCGCGTGATAGGCTATGCCTGTGTGTGACGTAACGGTCATCTCTGCGATTAGTCGAATGATGCGCGCAGTTGCGGCCGTTGTTATCATAATTCTAAACGTTCCTTCTTGATCGTGAGCACTCTTGTGTTGCGTCTGAAAGTTGGCGAATTTTTCCTAGAGTCCAGTCAGTGCACTTAAGAACACAACAGTGTGGAACTACAGAAAAACCCGGATTACTGTATGTGAAAAGAGCAGATTTTATAAGCAACTGGCGAAGATCCGGATTAACTGAATCCGGAATAACCGAGGTTTTCTGTACTAAACTTTCTTCTGAAATATTATGCTTATGAATGCCAAAAAAACTTGCAACATTGCATAACATTTAAATGGAAATTTGGGTAGTGCACAACAGTGGCGGCTCGTGGTGAAATTGGCCGGGAGGGCTGCGAGATTTCATCTCTGTTGAACATATGGGATTGTCGCCGTGGCTGTTTTTATAATTAGTGGCGTTTCCAGTCACTCCAGCAGTCCTAATCTTATCAAACTCGTAATTTTCAGTTGTCCTTATCAATACATAGAAAACATTCACTTTAGTTTAATGAAACCAAACCCTAAAGCGTAAACACTAACACAAAAGAATTAAACCGGTCCCATCAAAAGTATGACGCTTAACCACTGCCATCAAAGCTGCAAAGGCGAGAGTCGAACCCACCACCACACGCGTACTAAACTTTGAACGTTCCGCTCGACTACTAAGGCGCTACTATCAACAAGACAAAGCTTCGCATTTTATTCAAACCGTGTCATGGCAGCAGACCTAGGCTAGAACCACTTTCTTTGAGCTGGTACTTTAATCATGTTCTTTCAAATGAAGTTTAAATTTTCCGAAAAATTTCGAACAGTTTATGATTTTACACAAGATTTCTCGTTTTTTTATCTGGATTGTTATGCTTTTCCAGTAAAAGTTTGTATCCTGCATCAGTTACAGCTGCAATGTTCGCCTCTCCAAAAAATTAAAGGTCTGCTTGAATGCTTATAGGCTTGCCAGATTTCTCATGCTTCAAAATTTTCATATTTCAATGTTTTAAATCAGTCATATCCTTTGTTGTCCAAGAATGAGATCCACCAACTACTGCCGTACATCTTCAAACGCCAACCCTAGAAAGCTCATCAGTTTAGCCAACTGTTGCAAGCTGCTCTGGTGCAGGGCTGTATTTTCGCAGCCCGAGGTTGGCGACCAGATTTGAATCCAATGCCGCCAATATCGCCAAAGTACTAGTAAAAGCACTGTTAAACTTAATTATAAAATTCTATATCCAAGAAATTCAGGTAGTAAAAAACAGTCAAGATCATATTTCCTCCGTTTTTTCTTTAAAAATTCATCGTCAAAATATTAAAAACGCTTTGCGATAGGCGGATATACCACCATGTTTTTTGTAGCCAATTGTTTGGTTTCTTTCCTTTAGGGCTGTGCCGAAGACAGCCCCGAAATCCCCAAAATTCATCGGCAAGTGTGCTGAAAACGTCATCGCATAAGCGGCGTCGTTGGAAAACAGCGAAACATTGGTTTTGTTGGATTCCTAAGAAACGTTGAGCAAACATGGTGTCGGAAGTACCGAAAATGATTGTGTTGTGAAATTTTCGTAACTATATCCAAACTTAAGGCGAGTTTGGCTGTTTGGCGGAATCTTTTGTCTTACATTTTTCAGGGAGGGCTGCAGCCCGGCAGCCCGTCTAGACGAGCCGCCCCTGGTGCACAATATTTTTTAGTGTTTTAATTATCTGAAGCTTTTAAAAAATGCAACTGATCGTCATATTTGGTCTTTAGCAGCATCGCTCAGCAAACCAAGGTCCGATTATGATTTTCGGGTGGATCTCATCTTGTTTGTGCGGCATTGTTGAAATAGCTGTCATTTTGAGACAGTTGCCTGTAGCTTTTTTCCGTTGTTTGTAGATGCTGACGCACCTCATTTAGCAAAAGTAAAAGCATCACGATTGTTTTCATTTTGAGCTCTAGTATTGTCAAGCATGACGAGCAAAAAGTCTTGTTAATATTGAACTATGATACAAATATCAGCAAACAGGAAATAAAGAGCCGCAAGGAAAGATAAAAACTGTAGGCAGGCTTTGCCTCTATCTATAGAAAAATGTCACAGATTGTCTTTTACACATCGTGCAAAATACTATTAGATCTACAGTTTAAATGCAATTTCCCATTAACAGTAAACAATGGGCAACGTGACGTGCAACAAGACGGTAAAAAGTCAGCATATAGGTATTTGGAAAGTATCTTTCTTTCTAGGCAGCGATAGAGAAAAGTTAACGACTCTTGGGGCTAGAAATGCATTCCCTGCTTTTAAGTACTTACGTGTACATGCATGTACTTCGGATCTAAAGAGTTCCTTTATTCGTCGAGAAATGCTGTTCTTTCTGCTACTCATACGTTTCGTAGCAGTTACCAGGTTTAATTTCACGCCAGGTTTAATTTCAAGCAATCAAGTCTCTCTTCTGGTGATGCTTAGATTTAGTTTTGCCTACAACATCTTTGGTTGACTCCACCTTGCACACCGCCTTTGATAATAATTCGTCCGCGGCAGGGATGTAGCGGGGCGGGTACGGCGTTCCCACACTTTTTACGTGCGGGAACGCGCTCCCACACTTTTTTCACAATAATCTGATTTGGAGATGTGCATTTTTCTCAGATTTCCTGTGTGCAGCTCCAGATGTCGCATAAATGAACAAATGACAAGCCATCTCTTGCATAACATCTTAGCATAATTGTATAATTACCGACAGTGGCTATTTTTGGGTGCGTTCCCACACCTCATTTTTAGCACTACGCTCCTGGTCACTGGTTACTCTTAACTCGCTGTGTTCACAAGCAATCTTTCTGCATTGCGTTGCGAATCATTCGAATGGCTAATGGCTAAAGTTACCGTTTTCCTGCAATGCTAAACTTGCTTTAATGATACACACTTATCGGAAGCAGGCTGTTATGCCTGCAGCACTGGTTTTGCTCAGACACGCTCTTCAAGCACTTGGTCTCAGCAAACCACAAAGCTAGTTGTTTATCACAACGGGAAACATCGACTACCTTCGTCAGTCAGCACGCACAGGGATGCCACTTTGCTACGCTGCGCTTTCGGTTCCGCAAAGGTTGCGATACAACGTTTCCGTGGGTTTCGTTGTGGAGGCATGAGCGTGTGGCCCCTTGGGAATAATACTGCCGTTTGGGTGCGCAGCTTTTTTTCTTTCCAAAAAATGGTCTCAAGCCGCTAAAGAAATATTGACTGAGATTTAAATATTTGCCATTATACTGGTAGCAACAAAAACCGCCTTGAGCTTTTCAGCCGGCTGTTTGAGGAATCTCCTGCCTAGTTTTGCTCCCATCTCCTTGCAATGATTCAGCTTGTACGTATCATTCAGCAATATTTGTAAAGCCACAA
>Ga0210059_1007391_pt1 | contig 17460 bp, 8 predicted proteins | sample Ectturendosymbi2_FD_188042 | JGI IMG/M metagenome (GOLD analysis project Ga0210059, IMG submission 188042) | Ecteinascidia turbinata endosymbiont from Florida, USA - Sample 2 (SPAdes) (version 2) | ecosystem: Host-associated > Tunicates > Ascidians > Unclassified | place: Key West, Florida...
CCCGGGGCAAGAAGCAACTTTGGCGCCCCCATGTTCGAACTTGAGGTCTTTCGGAAGCAAATGTATTGTATTGAAGAAAGTACTTGTGACATTGTTGGGACTTTCCGGCGACCCCATAGTGATTTGGCGCCCGGGGAGTTATGCCCCCCTTGCCCCCTCCCCCTCGTTACGCCCCTGGTGGTATCTCTAACCTTGGACTATGGGCGTCGGAAGGGGAGGCTTGGCATTTTTGTATGAAGTTTTTAGCAAGTAAGTTGTTTTCTTGATTTCGAGTGGGTAAAATGAAATTTCACCACTTGTGGCCACTTCCCCGGAAAAATCTTTTTGACTACCCATGGTAAAATAACTACTTCCCCCCTGGAAAAAATCGTTCCTACGCCCATGCCTTGGACGTTACAGCTTGGAAAAAAACGTAGTTTTTAGTCTTTCCTTTCACTTTTTCCTCATCGCAAAACTGGCTTAAATTGCGTTTTTTTTGTAGGCTGGACTATGAAGAATGCCAAGAATACCATTTCCAGTTATTCGCGAGAGACGCCTCTGGTCGCCAACCAGCGTTTATGCCGGTTGCTGTGGAAGTGCTTCCCGCTGATGAATATCCACCGCACTTCCTCGCTGAGTATGTTAACGGTGATCCAAGATACCATTTTACTGTACCTTATGGCTCTCCTGCTGGCTCTAAAATTGGTCAAGTAAGTTGCTGTTCTGCAATACTAGCATATTGTAATGATGACAATTGCTAAGTCCTATCACCGATCATCGTACTGCAGATCTTGCCCGTACTAATATCTGAGCAGCATAACGTTGTGACAATCACGTTCAACAAGACCGTTCAATACCCGTTTGTTTCGTGGCTGTAGTTATGTTTACCCCTATTTGACTTCTGGAGTTGTGACGAACACTCGCCATGTGTCTTTTGTGGCTGCAACAATTTTGCTTCTCTTGTGACGTAGTAACGCACATTAGGACTAAAATCGTCTGTGAAAATTGCGAGGTTGCAAATATTTTGAACTTTGCGTTTTCACGTCGTGACTCCAGACTTGACATAAAAGATGTTTTTTAATTTCAATTTTTTCATCGGAAGCGCATTTGTAAAAGTATTTCGCATCGTGCATCCACCCAACTTCTGTTTTCTGCGAAACATACTCTTCAAACAAATACCCAAAATGACCTCTGTTCACAGAATTCCTGCGTTTTGGGTCATTTCATAATGGATGTTTTCGTCAACTTTTCTGATATTATTATGAAGAAAGTAATTTTGCTAACTCCATCGAACTGTCATCCATTAGCACCTCACTGTGTACGGCTGTGTTGTTGACAGCACAGACCGAGCTTGTGCTACACCGGTAAGTTATGACGTCAGACGCACGCAGGCTCCATAGTCATCCGATATATTAATCGTAATCCCATCTAATTGTTGCCCTGCCGTGCTGTCCTGGGATTGTGTTCAATTGGGCGCACCCTGTAACCTGAAGTGGTATCTCAGGTGAATGCAACAGACGCGGATCAAGGCGTCGATCAACGGGTGCGCTACCGTCTCGAAGAAACTTCGTCCGACGGTTACGCCATCGATGAAAACACCGGAGCGATATTTTTGACTCGTGAAGTCGACAGCGGAAATTCAAGAATACTCATCGTCACTGCTCATTCGACCAAGCTGAAAGCCACCACGCACATTACTGTCGACATAACAGGTAACCTGGACTGGGGTGGTGCGATGAGGGTAGCACAAGAAACTTTGTCTGGATGTTGCGCTCAATATGCGATCAGAAATATAAGCCATAAGAATATTTTCTGAATCGATCGGTACTCAGAGAAAAATGTATTTCTCGCCTAAATTAAAAGGAATGACTGTAGTCTTTGTAATTCACAATTGCTTCTTTACTGTCAATGTTTAACATGAAGCAACAAGCACTCTGATCGTAATTTATCACTAACTTCTTCACAGTAATACACTTACTTTGTGAGCCATGTTAACAAGTTGATGTTCAAAAGATCTCTTTTCCACAATGTAACAGAAGGTCTTTGTTTAAAATTAAGGCAAGCTTGAAGTACTGATATCCCCATACTCTAAACCATCAGATATTATAAAGCTGTCGGAAATCAGGAAAACTCAATTAAGTCACCATTTCTATAATTTCAATAGCGAAGATTCCACAAACGTAAGCAAGTAGAGGGTGTAGTTAATCAACCAGAGTGGTAAGGTAAACGAAGCAGAGTCATGTATTGGTCATATCTGTACAAGTAATCCAATGGAATGAAACCTTACATTATGTCGCATGATATTAGCGATTATTATCCTATTTGTTTAAATGTAAGTGAAGTCCGAATGAAAGGAGCTGTTAATCAAAGAATGTTTAGAAAACGTGCAATGTTCATATTAATGCTTTCGTTCAAGATCTTCACTTAGACCAAGATCCTTTACCGATGCAGTGCTCAGATTAGAGAGTTGGGAAAATTTATATGCTATTGTTAGCTCCTTGCAAAGTCTTGCGTACACACACATGCTTGTTAGAAAGTACAGTAGAAGAAAATATTAACTTAAACAAAAGACATGGAAAACAAAAACGATCATTTCTTCTATAAAGCATAAAGACTACTTGTTTAGTATTTATAAAAGATCAAAAACTACCTGCACATTTTAAAGTGAAAATAAATTCACAACGATCTTACTCATCTCAAAAAAATTATCTAAGCGCAAATACTACAAAGACCAATTATCTAATAACAACAGAAATTCAAAATAAATTTGGACGTTAGGTAATGACATTTTTGACAAAAACAAACTTTGTGGATTTCCGCAAAGGTTAAATGTCGATGGAAATGTTCGCTCATTTACAAAATTAATTAGATATTACAACGCGGATGCATTAAGTAATAGTTTTGTCACTTCTTCGGAACAGACTAATTTCACCTTTTATAGACCCATCTACAATTGGTTGCAGAAACACCCTCACTTACTGATGGATTAGACATGTAGATATGAGGATATCCAGGTGCAGGCTTTGAAACTATCAAATGCTTAGGAGCACGTCACATCTGGCATTGCGCTGTGTAAAGTCTCAAGTATTTTTAAAGCGCAGAAACTTCTGCAACTTAAAGATACTTACAATCTTGAAATGGGCAAGTTCATCGCAAAAAACGATAAATCACAGCTGCCGGCTGTATCGGCGATAAATGTAGATCTGTTACCTGTAATTTAGTCGATAGCTGTGATGCTGGCTATTGACCTTAAATCTATGTGCTAAAGTCCCTTGCTGAACATTGCCCTGGAACTAGTGGAACAAACAGCGCAAAGCCGAAGTCTGTATTCCAAAAAAGGTGCATGGGGGGAGCTAGCGCGGGTCATGGAAAAATTAAGTTAAAGGAACCAATGAAGCTTCGCAATAGTAAAGACTTGAGCGCAGAAATAAAAATACCTCGCACTCAAAACCTCAAACCCAAAAGCTAAACCTTTACGTACTAAAATGCATTACTACTTATTCAATACGTTTGTAACAAAATCGCAGCTACAAAACGAACCATTAAAATAGTTTTTCGATACTTTACATCTTTCAACAATGTATGTTCGCTGGTCTTTCGAATCTTTGAGTCGATTTTGATTGAATCTACTCAGGAGCGCCACCTATCGCCGTAGAAGCCCAGATCTTGTCGATAGTGTTCGGTGTGATCGCCGGTGTTGCTTGTCTGGTCGTGATCATCCTCTGTTCAAAACATTGCTGGAACAAACGACAACTGAAAAAGTGAGTGCATCTCAACGTGGATGCTGCTGTTTGCTTTCATGTGATGCACGTGATTGCTTATTATTGTACAACACTGTGTCTCTTCTAAGTCTTATCCAAGTGACCTGCAGGTGCGTTGCTGAGTAGAAACCAGTTACTTTCGCTTGTTGTTTCACATACGCTTAATACAATGCTAGAAAAGATAAAACTCAGTGCATCCGCGCGTCTCGGAGCTCTTCAGTGAACGGCGTGTTCGTTTACCATCTACGTGCAGAGAGGCGGACGAGCCACCTGTTGAAGAGAAGCCGGAACAGAATGGCCGCATGCGACCGGACGGCAGTCCAACACAGCGACCTTTTCACGAAATTGCGAACCACCAGCAGTCGGCTCTTTCCTGCACCCATTACAACAGCACTGATGTATCCTTTGGCAAAACACCTGGTGATGTCAACCGTGATCATCAGGTAATTCCAATAAATGGAGCAATTTTCTTGAAACAAAAGCCAAGACTTGAAGCATGAACCTAAAGCAGATCAGTTTTACCGATGCCGCGACAGTTTTCATAGAACTTGTATTGCTTTATTTACTGAGATGTTTGGGATAATGCTGGTTAGTTGTCCTCTAGTTGATAGTAAACTAAGAGCAATGTAAAGCGTCTCTGTAAATAAAGGTTGAATGTACACGCGCCTTTCGCACAGTGTTAGAAACAACGCAGAAGCAGTGATTTCAACGAAAAATCTTAGGGAAAGTCTGTTTTTTTGCTTTCTTTAACATGTAAATTTGTCGAAATTTTGTTTCCTTCTGTGACTGCACCGTTACCTTTATGTACCATTTATGCAGTTGCTTTATGCATGTTGACTTGACGAAGGTTTTATTATGTCATCACAGAACCGCAAATACAAATTGGCAGCCAACAGCGTCCCATTCAATAAAAAGCAGATTAACGGTCGAAAGAACAAGCATTTTAATATGAACAACAATTCGTTCGATCGTCAAGGTTGGTGTAAAGCTCAGTATCACGAACGAAGTATCATCAGAACTGTACGTAGTTTTTGAAGAACAGCCTCTGACTAAAAATTTTACGATCTTTATTGGTGTTTGCGGATTTTGATTTTAAGTTGATTTTAAGTGATAAAGAATTAAATTTTCGAATAAATGCAGCGTCGCACGGGTTATTTTTCAGTATCTAAATATTTCAGATGTGGCTGCACACGTAAAAACATTGCAGCTGCATAAGAAAATTTTGTAATCGCAGCGACAATTGCACGCGAAGGTAGTAGCACCGACCTCAAGCGGGTACTACGTCATCGGTTGATGAAGTCTCACGAAGCCGCTCATACAGGAAATGACGGTTCTGCAGAAGACGAAGAAGTGAATCGCATAACGTCGTCATCTTCTTCGGGACGTCAGTCGTCATCGACCTCATTGCTCTCAGACAAAAAACCAAGAGTCGCCGATTCAGGAATCCAGCAGGTGCTGATCGTGGTTGGTGATGACTTCTCAGGCGTTGTTGACATTGCGTAGCATCGTATCACATCTAATCAGCTGCGTGACCTTAGGGAACGTTGTTTTCACAATTTTTGCGAAAGGTTCCTTTCCTTCTTTGATGCGGTGACAAGATTATGGGGTGTAGGTGCTATTTTCTGAGAAGTTTTCATCAAAAAAATTTCTCGCTTGCCTGACCAGCATGGCATTGTAGTCGTTGGGAACTCCATAGCTTCTGCGTTTTTGCACTTCGTCACTTTATGAAATACCAAAATAACGATGAACTGCCCAGTTTGTCCCGCTTTGCTTCTTGTTAAGCGGAATTTGTTGACACCACTCCAAAAAAACTCATATGTTTGATGCAGATCACTGTTTTGATGCAGGACATGGACCGGTCGTCCTTCGATGCTGGTGGAAACACACAACCCTCCATTACGCAATCCGAGAGTGTGGAAAGTGTTCGCGAGTTTGGCTCCGGTGACGCAAACGTCCCCAGCGTCAGCGCAAGCTTGCCCGGTGCATCGAACCTCCCACCCCAAGCAAATGGTGCTGGCGAAGAAATGGCGCCTGTCATCGACAACTTGGGCCCAGATTTGCACGTCGGCAGCATGCCTGGTGCTCTTAGCTCTCTCACCGAGGGCCCAAGACTTCATGCAAACGAGGGCCCAAGACTTCATGCAAACGAGGGCCCGGCAGAGCAACTCCAAGACTGGGCCCCAGAATTTCAGCCATTGTCAAGTGTATTTTCAGAAATAGTTCGCCTCAAGGAAGAATCCGCTGCCATTCGAGAAGCTGCCGCTCAGCAAAACGCCGCATCGTCGGCGAACGCATCAGGGGGTAGAGACAGCAACGCCTCCTCTGTTGTGTTTGATCCGCAGACCAGACCCCCTCCACTTCTAACCTCCGTACCTCAGCACAGCGGTAAAATTGCTGCGCCGGTGCCCATTACATCGAGTGCTGGGCTCAGATCAAACCTTGACTTAGGTCATTTGCCTTTGAAAGGGCTCCTTCCGCGACCCAATCCACATTACCCCCAAATGGGTCAAGCCGCGCCACCCCTTCGCAACCATCCGTCCGGCGTCCCTCCCCCTTACTCATACGTGGTGTCGACAAGACCCAGTAGCGGAAAATCGCGGAGCAGCGGAACGTCATCAGGTAAATCGCGCAAGGTTAAGACTTCCAGCCCGCGGCAAGCTCCGAGCGCACATGGTTCACTGCCGCGGACTCCGAGCAGCAGCCACGAGTCAAGTTTCACTTCTCCAGGGATGTCGCCGAGTTTGTCGCCGGCGCTTGGTCCGCTCGCTGAAGATGCGCCAGTGAACGAACCGCGCGCGTCGGCAGCGAACAAGTTCAAACGATCGCGTTCGGACGAAACCAATCTAACGAGCAACGCTCAAGAAAGAATGGTGCACGTTTAGAAGTGGTCGCTTGTCGCGTTTCTGCTGTTTACTGATGTACTTCCCTGCCTTTCTGTATTCCGCGGTTTCTGTCTGAAGACTTTACCAAGTGTTTTGTTGTAATATCGCTTGCTCATGATTGAATTGTGCGTGGAACCTTTTGTTTTAAGTTATATTCCGTGCTGTCGGCATCTTCGCACACCATGACAAGCGTCTCATCATCAAGGCAGATCAAGTTTATTCATTCTTTCAAATTGCTGCACACAGACTGTTGCTATGCGAGCTGCTTTATTTCGCGGTACTCATGTCATGGACACTTTGTATTTTTCAAAAATTTTTTTTCTGTTGCTCTTTGCAGCTCAGAATTTTCTTGCAGTGTAGTGAGGGAACTGGACATCAACAGCTGCATCGCATTCAACTTAAAATTTTTTTGTAAAATGCTGAAATCAGTTTGTTTGCGAACAAAGCGAGCATGGGTCAACTTGCGTCTTCAAACCCAAATAGACTTTACTGCTTCGTTCTTGCTACTGTGATTTGCCGATCTTGTTTTTTTCGTTCTTAAATGCAGCAGTAAGTTACAACCCATGCCTCTGCAAACGCAATATGTCTGTTTGTGTCTAACTTTAAATACATACCTACGTTTCTACAAGTATGAGCTGTTCCAGCCACCAGGCTACTGCTATGCTAGTTATTGGAGGTAAAGAAAGCGGACTGGATTTAGTAGAACCAGGGTTGTACTGAAATAAGTGAAACAGTCACCGCGGATTGCTGTTGAGCATCACGTAAAGCTTCGCACCGATGGGTGTTTTGCCTTTGGTTTTAACTAAATGCCGGAAATGATAAAATTGCCATGCGATAAACTGATTTGCAACGTGGGTAAAATACTTTGTGAGGAGAATGAAACTTATCAGAACATTGTGAACAGTAGAAGTTACAACATTACACAATTTTTGTGTAATGACCTTTTGCTGTTGAGTGCAAAGTATCCTTCTGAAAGTTGCTAGAAATAGCTGAAAAGAGCCCTGGTAATTTCTAGCTTGACATTTCGTAGGATTTTGCCAGCTACAGTAAATGCAAAACTCGGGCCCTCACTTAGCTTATATTTCTGTTTTAGTATTCTTTTGGTTTTCAGTAGTTTTTTTGCGCTTTTCGGAGATTTGTTGGTAATTTAGGGTTTTAGTTTAGCCATCCACATCCGGATTCACCGTCATTTCTCAGGATTTTTCTGAGTGTTACTTGCAACCCCATAATTAAGCATGCTGAATTTCGTTAGTGCGAAAAACCTGGTTCTAAATAGCAATTGGTGGACATTAAGGGCTACATATATTTTTTACCAAAAATGTATATAGGCTACATATCTTTTTACCAAGAAGGAATACATCACTGTACAGCTCACAAGTACAGTATGGAGACAGTAATTAATGCTTCCAGACTCATCAACAAATGTGATCATTGCTATGTAGACAGCGTAGTCTAGTACAGCCTACCAGGAGCGGCTCGTTTGGACGGGCTGCAGCCCTCCCTGAAAAATGTAAGGCAAAAGATTCCGCCAAACTCGCCTCAAGCTTGGATTTAGTTACGAAAATTTCACAACACAATCATTTTCGGTACTTCCGACACCATTTTGGCTCAACGCTTCCTAGGAATCCAACAAAACCAATGTTTCGCTGTTTTCCAACCACCCCGCTTATGCGATGACGTTTTCAGCACACTTGCCGATGAATTTGACGATTTCGGGGCTGTCTTCGGCACAGCCCTAAAGGAAAGAAACTAAACAATTGGCTACAAAAAACATTGTGGTATATCCGCCTATCGCAAAGCGTTTTTGATATTTTGACGATGAATTTTTAAAGAAAAAACGGAGGAAATATAACCTTGACTGTTTTTACTACCTGAATTTCTTGGATATTGAATTTTATAATTAAGTTTAACAACGCTTTTACTAGTACTTTGGCGATATTGGCGGCATTTGGATTCAAATCTGGTCGCCAATCTCGGGCTGCGAAAATACAGCCCTTCGTTTATCTGCACCAGTCCAACTTGCAACAATAGGCTAAGCTGATGGGATTTCTAGGGTTGGCGTTTGAAGATGTACGGCAGTAGTTGGTGGATCTCATTCTTAGACAACAAAAGATGTGACTGGTTTAAAACATTTTGAAATATGAAAATTTTGAAGCATGAGAAATCTGGCAAGCCTATAACAAGCATTCAAGTAGACCTTTAAATTTTTGGTAAGGTGAACATTGCAGCTGTAACTGATTTAGGATACAAACTTTCACTGGAAAAGCATAACAATCCAGTTAAAAAAACGAGAAATCTTGTGTAAAATCATAAACTGTTCAAAATTTTTTGGAAGATTTAAACTTCATTTGCAAGAACATGATTAAAGTACCAGCTCAAAGAAAGTGGCTCAAGCCTAGGTCTGCTGCCATGACACGGTTTGAATAAAATGCTAAGATTTGTCTCGTTAACAATAGGGCCTTTGTAGTCGAGCGGAATGTTCCAAGTTAAGAATGCGAGTGGTGCTGGGTTCGACTCTCGCTTCTGCAGCTTTGATGGCAGTGGACCTGGTTATGAGTCATACTTTTGATGGGACCGGTTTAATTCTTTTGTGTTCGTGTTTACGCTTTAGGGTTTGTGAATGTTTTCTATGTATGAATAAGAACAACTGAAAATTACGAGTTTGCTAAGATTAGATCTGCTGGAGTGACTGGAAACGCCACTAATTATAAAAAAAAGCCTGGGCGACATTCCCATGTGTTCAACCAGAGATGAAATTTCGCAGCCCTCCCGCCAATTTCACCACAAGCCGCCACTGCAGCCTTCTACTTACGATAGTGCTTAAGATTGCATTTTCTGGATATTGCCATAGCCCATTGGTTTGTGATAATGCTGGTGTCTATTTCGCATAGAAGTTCATACTCTAAACCAGTGGTTAATCTTTTCTCTGTCACGCCTCCCTTAACCCTACTCAGGTAAGCTTGAAAATACTTAACAAGTCAGGAAACCGGGGGTGTAATGCCACACCCATTTTCTTACTGTGGCCCCGGGACACATGACATCCGGTATTTCCATACCCAGGGCCGGCCTTAAGCCGATGCAACCGATGCAGCTGCATTGGGCCCCGCGCCTCTGGAGCCCCGCGCCACGGTGTATGGGTAGATTGTTCATTTTTGCCAGATACACCTTGCGCTTGAGAATTCAGTAGAAACGCCATATAAGTTTTATTGTTAACAAAGAATGCTCTCGTCAGAACTAGCAAATTTCCTCTCCAATGTTAGCAAACGTGCTCAATTCTCGTATTAGTGCTGCACTGCATATCTGCGCTCTACCACGATCATAACACGGTTGACTGAACACGATGACGTCATAAAATCACTGCTCAGAGGGGCCCCGCGCCTAGGTCTTGAATTGGGCCCCGCACCCAGGTCTTGCATTGGGCCCCGCATCTGCTAGGGCCGGCCCTGCCCGTATCTGTTCTTTCCTCGTAGTAATAGTGCATAGAACAGCCACATCATAAAAAGCAAATATTCTTGCGTAGGTCTACTTTATGCGCATTCTCAGTTCTTGTGTAGATTACAAGTATCAAACTGTGAAACCTGGCTGTCCGCCATCCCCGCTGCATAACTTCTGATTGCCTGCTATTCGACGACACATTCACGCAGCCTTGTATTTTTGCAGTTGTGAACTGGGCTGACGTCAGGGCCGTCGCCAGCGGGGCCAGTGGTGCCCTGCCCTCCCATTTGAAATCGGTTCCCCCCCCATTTCACGTTTGGCCCCCCAGTTGCTACATACATCCAATACTGTATTTTAAAAGTGTGGCACCCCCTTCTGGTTTTTGGCCCCTCCTTCTGGTTTTTGGCCCTCCCTTCTGCTAAACCTGGCGACGGGACTGGCTGACGTAGCACTGAGTGTGTTCTACTCTCCTGTTTTAACCAGGCCCGTGGCCAGGATTTAAGTTTTGGGGTGAAAAATGCGTTTTTAGTGAAGCAAGATTTTTTTTTATATATGTTTTAATAACATTTTTTCTGGGAACAGAAAAATTTTGGGAGGCACAAAAAAATTTGGGTGGCATTGCCCAGGCCCGTAGCCAGGTTTTAAGGTTTGGGGAAGCAAAATACGTTTCTAGGGGGCATTATTTTTGTTTTATTGTATGTTTTAAACAAATTATTTTATTACTTTTCAGCGATAAACTGGGTAGCATATTGCCAGTTGTCTGTTTTCAGTTAGATCAGATAAGACTTTTGATTGTATGCTATGCGCCGTGGGTAGCCAAGCAGGGGAAGAAGACTCCGGCGCATTCCTCAAATTTTCAAAAATGATGACTTTTTTCAGAAAAAAGTATCCACACAAAACTAGGACATTTGTTTAGTTATGCGCTTTTCTCCGGAAACAACAAAGAAAACCAACGTGAAAAAAATTTTGCCTATGCTTCAAGATATTTTTCTGAATACGCGCCAGTGCTTGACGTCTGTTTGCCGCAATTGATTCAGTACAAACTTTGTTTGATGTTTTCCTAACGCACTCAATATTTTGACATAGCAACAAAACTAAACCAATTTTCTTCATATCAGTGTTGAAAGACACCGGTAGGAAACGTACGAAAGAAACTCCGTCTGATTTCTCACATGAGTCACAACAATGCACGAGTTTATATATAATAAATTCACACATTCTATTGGTCACTGAAACAATCATTCAATCGTTCCCAGAGCTGGAAGTGGAACAATGTTCTCTAGAAATGACATGATCATCAATACTAAATGCAGGCTAAATACTTGTTCATTGTAGCAGCTCTGGTTGCCATCACACGGAACGTATTTCCTGCAAGATCACTAAAACCTGGAAACTCCAATCTGTGGACTTGCTACCCCTGGGGAATGTCTCTACACCAGCTATTTCTAATCCGAGGCTCGCATATGCCCCAGTAAGCTTTTCATTATTGATTATGTACAACACAACAGCCTGACTTTATTTTTATAATCCCAAATTCGACATTTTCAATGCAATAGTCTTTAGTGCTTGTTTATTCATGTTCCACGCAAGGCAGATTTCCCAATGTCCAATAACACCTCAGTGCAAAACTGATTTAGTTTTCTGATTTTTACTCATGTGTTACTCTGCACTAAATTGATTTCTAACTACCCTTGCACAAAGAATTGCACAAAGAATTTCTTATCCTGTGCTTACCCCACACCAAGTTCAACCCGCGTCTGTCCCGTGTGGCTGCCTGAAGATGGTGCCACATGTAAATAAATGGTCATCGGTAGATGGTGCCCATGAGTAACAAGTCACTGTGATAGCCACCACAAGGGAATTATCGTAATTCACTTATTCCTATTTAATAGCCACCACGAGCGAATTATCGTAATTCACGTATTCCTATTTGCTTTGACACGTCACCATTATATTGCACACTCGGTCATCTTCCCCGAAAAAACAAAAGAAACGAATGATTATGAAAAATCAGCTTTGGCGTTGATGGACCTTGCTGAGAATTAGTCATTTCATGTCCACAATGAAGCATAAGCAGTGGTGTATATAAGGGGAGGCGAGCGAGGCACTTGCCTTTTTGGGCCCCCCCTTGAGGTGTTATGCGCATAAATTTTCCTTGTTTTTGGTGAAAAACCTTATTATCCACTTATACAATGTGCAGCCAAGCAGATCATAAGTAAGTACTCTACTTTCAAAGGGTCCCCTGCAGAAACTGTAATATGCACGTACTTTGCTTTCAAAGGGGCCTCCAACAACAACTGCAATTTGAAGATAATCTGCCTTCAAAAGGCCCCCAACAGCCACTGAAATGTGTAAGTACTCTGCTTTTAAACTTCATTGAAGAAGCCCCTATAAGAAACTGTAGTTTGTAATTACGCTACTTTCAAAGGGGCCTCCCAGCAGCAACTGCAATGTAAAATTCCTTGCTTTCAGAGGCCCCCGATGGCACTTGTAACGTGTAAGTACCTTGTTTTCAAAGGGGCCCCTAAGAGCAACTTTAATGTATAATTGCTTGCTTTCAGCCCCCCAATAGCAATTGTAATGTGTAAGTACATTGCTTTCAAAAAGGGCCCCCAACAGCAATTGTAATGTGTATGTATGTACCTTGCTCTCAAAGGGGCCCCAAACAGCAATTGTAATGTGTAAGTAGCCTACCTTGCTTTCAAAGGGTCCCCCAACAGCTACTTTAATATATATGTATCTTGCTCTCAATGAGGCCACCAAAAGAAACTGTAACGTGCAAGTACTACCAGGGTTTTCCGGAAGTCTGCCCAGTCTTTAGTCCGCCCGTGGGTGCTTATTTCAGGTGGGCGTTTATATGGTGCTAATATTTGAGTTGAATACCGGTACTATTTCTACCCGTCACCTCACATGGTACGTCCAACGTTATACTGAATTTGAATACTATTTGTAGATGTCACCTTACACCAGTGGTCGGAAAACTTTTTTATCGCGGCCCAGATCACCTTTTCAATAGATATTGAAGGTCCACTACATTTGAAACCACTAGAACAAAACAAATCAGACACAGGCAATATGCAACTGCCGTATAACAGCCCGGGCGGTTATTTGGTCCACGTCTTATTTTCCCAACATGTCTATTTTCCTATTAACGGCCCTGGGCGGACTTCCGGAAAACCCCGGCATGCTTTCAAAGGGGCCCAAACAGCAACTTTAATGTAATTTTGTATTATTGCTGTTGTGCTGCAGACTGTTAATAACTAAGGCTACATTCATGCTTCTTATCAGATAGCAGAAATTGCATTTTTTGAGATTTATGAGTAGGCCTACTCATTTTTTCTGCAGAAATTTTAGGTGGTTTGAATTTAGCCTATGCTTGAAGTCAGATTATTTGAAGCTTGACTAGCAAGTGATTGGTTTAAGGTAGGCTTGCTAGAAGATGTTAAATTTTTTGCCAGCTCTAAGCCAGTATAACTTAAAACCATTTTTTCCTAGCACAGATTTAATCAATTGTGTAGGCTACTTGCTAGAAATGTTTGCGATGAGGTATAAGAGGAAACATTTGCTACTTTTGCACATTTTTCAAACCGCTAGTGTGAATGGAAGATGAGGGCAGCCTTGACTTATCCAGGCTCAAAACTTTTCGAAACAAGCCTCGGGTCGAATGCTATTGTATGCTATGTTCTTGTAATTAAAAGGATGAAATTTAAAACAAATTTAGTGTTTTAAATCTTCTTGGTTGTTGTTTATGGTTTCATGGATTCCCATAAAAACATGATTGTGAACGAATTCAGGATACCAAGTACCAAGCATGTTTTCAAAGGGGGAAGTGTGAAACTTTCAAAGGGGTAAACTTTGTAGTTTATTGATGGTGAATGCAGAGAAATGGGATACGAAAATAATGAAGTGGGGGCTATGCCAATTTGCTATTGCCTTACTTTTATGTATTGCCAGCCTTGTCTTCCCAATTTTCAATGTTTTCGAAGTTGTGTATCATGAACACTCTTTTGAATTTTTTCCGTCTGCTATGTCAGTCATGCCGTAGTCTCAGGAACGTATCCTTGGGTGGCCGTATCTTAAGCTTGATCAAATGTGCTTATCACGGTTGGCTGAGTATGATGGCGTCATCAGAGGGCCCCATTTTTAGTCTTGCCTCGCCCCCCCCAACCTTAAACCCACCACTGAGCATAAGGTTATCACCAGGGTTGTGGAGCCGAAGGTAATATATCTGACTCCAACTCCGATCTTTCCAAAATTTCCGACTCCGACCTTTCCAAAATTTTCGACTACGATTCCTCAACATAAAGGGAATGAAATTTGATTGTTAAAATCAATGGAAATCGTGGTGCACAGCAAGAAATCTTTGATGTAAAAAATGATCTAATTGGACATCTGGAGTCAGACAAAAGATCCGACTCCAACTCACAGTGTTGTTAGGAATCCGACTCCACCCAAAAACCTCCGATTCCTTACGACTCCGACAGGGATATCTAGAACTCCGGGATAGGAAGCTTCAAAACAGGGTGGACAAATGAAGGGTAACTGCAATTTAATGCAAATGTCACGTCCTTTGACTTTAGGAATTCAGTAGGCGCGCGGGGATTGCAAAACTCTCAGTGAGCGCACGTCATTCATTCAGGGTCAGAACAGGGGGCCAAATGAGCCATATTAGTGGTGGGAGACAAATGTTTTCTTTTTTTATTTTGCTTTGACCGTTTTTGCAGGGGAATTTCGGTTTAGTCTGTCGGCTAAAATCGAAGGAATTACCTTATTTTCCATTATTTACGAATCATCGCAAGCGGGCGTCCAAGAGGAATGCGTGCAATGGGACCCGTTTCAGGTTTTCTGCCATAAATCATGAAAAGCTCTCGTGATACCTTTTATGTTCGTAAACATAGATTTTCCAAGCTAGCGTAACAAAAAGCCGAATATTTCTTTAAAGCTAGTTAAAGCTGATCCAACGGAGCAACATTCAAACAGGAGAACTCGACTAAAAATACAAGCAATATAACATAATCTTTTGTTTTATTCCCAAAGTGGGCAAAGCCAATGGATATAGCATCAAAGCACAAGCGACAAAAAAAATAGGGAACAGGTAAATGAAATTCGGATTCAGGTTCAACGTAAAAAAAAGAAGATGACAACGCTGGGTAAGAAAAACTGAGAGTCGTCTCAAACTCACAAACACAACATTTTAACAGTGTTTGACAAAGTAAAGGTGAAGGCCAAAATTGCAGGTATTGTATAAAATAGTTTCACCACCCTCTCACACTCTATGTGCAAAAATAAACTTACGAATAAGTGTGCGTATGCAACAAAAACCTTCACTTTTTCATTAAGGTATGCAAAGCGATCGCACAGGTGACATCTAGGATGAAACTTAAAATAGATACACTTAATTCTTGCCAGAAATACCTGAAGTTAACTATCTGATCTTTCGGTTACAAGATGTCTCGGGTGCATCTCTCGCAGCATTTAAACGTTTTAAGTCATTTTTTTGCAAAGCAAACGGTTGTTTGTGTAATTAGTTTGAAGATGAAATAACCAACAGAGCACTGTTTTTGCAATAAAGTAACACGCGAATCATTTGTAGCAACTTCACAGACAGCAATTGTGAAGGCAGAGCGTTGGTTAGACAGGGTTAAAATTTTTTTGACATGCTCATTTCATACAAGTGAAGTGTATATAGTTGCACGGCAATCGCGTTTATTGCGAAACAAAGCTGTGTTTGTGCTAGGGTTGCCAGACGTCCTTGAGCACCAAGAACTGTCCTTGGATTTGCTATCAAAACGCATTATGTCCTTGATTCTTGAAAAACATCTTGTTGTCCTTGAATACATGGGCGCAATTTGGTGGGGGACACGGGGGACGGGTCCCCCCCACTTTTTCAGACGGGGGGACATAATATGCCGTGTCCCCCCACTTTTTTTCTCTTTAGGTTTTGTAATTGGATAGGTTTCAAAAATAAAAGTGATGTTTTGTGTGAAGAGCTTTTCATGTTGGATGGTAGGCCACACATAGCCAAGTTGATGTTGAAACAGAGTTTGGTGTGGTATCTCTGATTCCGTTTGATTATAAATTTTAGCTTCGATAAAATAATTTTTAGCAGTTTTCAAGATTCTAGAGACCGTGAAAGATATTTAACTGTTTCTGTCCGAGATTTTACCCTGTGTGGTATACTGTTAGAAAGGTTATTTTCCTGTAACAGTGAGAGTATTACAGCGGCACATGTGAGAGACCACAGAACAGCCATGATTTGTTCCGTGCAGAAATGTAACTGTTCCGATTTGTTCCGTGCAGAAATGTTTTGCTGTAACGTTGGTTGTCACGTATTCAGAAACAGACAGCATATAATTTAATGATGCTAGTGTATATAATGTTAGAAAGTGAGATTTTCAGGAAAATCTCTGCGAAGCTTTTGCCGAAGACAAAAAGCATCACTATTGTGAAGACTTAGTTTTGGGATGGGGAGTCTGGCAAAAGACTGTTTTCAACCATTAGTAAACAGGATTTCAATCAAAACGTTAGAGAAGTAGCCTACAGTATTTATTTAGCTGTACAGTATATTGACCTACAGTATAGCTCAAAACGTAGGGACGTGAATCGGCAATAAGGATAAAATATATATTTTCCTAACTTCTTCTAATGTTACGACAATGGTGGCCAGCAGATCCAAAATATATTTTTTCCTTGACTCTTACACTTCGTGCTTGTGCTGAATGCATTGGTTCGTAAGTCATCTGATTTACTTGAGTTTAACCAAACCCACAATGCAGCAATGTTTTCATCCAAGTGCGAAACATTTGCTTTACAGATACATCACACCTAGTTTTGTTGGACATTCTTTTCGTGTTGAAGGTGAAACTTGGTACTTTTTTGCCAATTCACCGTTGTGCATTTTGATTTAATCTCAAATACATTTTTGTGTCGTTATGCAAGTAGAACTCTTAGAATGAAACTTTTTACATGATGCAGAACAGAGTTATAAGTCTGGCCGGGCTTTGCGGGTCGGGCAGGGCTCGGGTTTAAGTTTGTCTAAATATTTCGGGCCTACATACAAAACTTTTTCATAACATTAAGAGTAACGACTTTTTTCTTTCGTGACGTAGATTTGTTGTGCTCACCGCGGTAACTTCTGTGAGTGAAGTGATTGTGAGTTTTCTTCAGCTAATTATGTTTGTAAACACAGCTGCGTTCTTTTATTCTCTGCTGGGATTAGTCATTTAGTCTCACACTGTTTTTGAGAAGGCGACAGCGGTGAGGAAATTAACACACGATGGCGTTGCGTCGAAAAGATCAATCACTCACGCGATTCTTGGCTTGTTTTAAGAAGCCTACAAGCCGACTTTTCATATCTATAGAGCTATCCTAGAAAGTTTCTTTTATGCCTATAGCGCCATCGT
>Ga0210059_1007392_pt1 | contig 17458 bp, 17 predicted proteins | sample Ectturendosymbi2_FD_188042 | JGI IMG/M metagenome (GOLD analysis project Ga0210059, IMG submission 188042) | Ecteinascidia turbinata endosymbiont from Florida, USA - Sample 2 (SPAdes) (version 2) | ecosystem: Host-associated > Tunicates > Ascidians > Unclassified | place: Key West, Florida...
CCAACGGGTACACGAATTTCTTTAATGTCTTCATAATGAAATTCTGAAGTAGAACCACAATAATTATAGGTACATATCTAACCATTGCGCTCATTATCAAATTCAAGGGGTGCTTGATTGACAAAATATTGCCCAAAACTGTCCACCACTCAAAAGGTTAAGAAACCACTAAATTACGTCACAGCGTGATGCACAAGCGTGCGCGGCAGTGGTGTCGTCGTGGAATGACTTGGTTTGCCGCAACCTTCCGGACGCGCCAAATAAGCCCAATGTCCAGTCCAAGACCGGCTCACGCCAAAACGACGGACATCAAATGTCTCTGAAATGCGTGCAGTGCGCCCCGCCTGTTGCTGTGGTCACGCGCATGAAAAACGCAAAACGCTAAAAGATTGTCACCTCAAGCTGGGATTATGGCGTCTTTTGAAAAAAAAAACTGTAAATTTAAGCAGAATGCCGTAGAAAGATGTACACAGGAACAGCATTACTGATGCAATTGAGAGGGGCAACAATTTTAATGCAAAAAACGAAATCTTTGCCTAGAGCACAATCCTTAACACTAGATGTTCCTCGAAATGGGTATTTAGACAGACTGGCGGCTGATCCTCAAGTACAAACTCCTTGATGTCGGAAAAAACACGAAACACAAGCATTTTGATGAACCCCTCCGGCACAGGCAAGCGGAGATGGCCACTACTGACCACTCGTGTTATTCCAGACGGAGCAAAAACAAAACCTTGAGCTGCCAAGTTTTTTTCTACCGACGCACATCCAACCACTTACCCTTATTTTCCCGGCTTCCATGGTGACCAGATCTGACTTGTTCAAAGACGCTTCAACAATTAAGTGCCCGGATGTAGCCAACGACACCAGAATGAAGCTGTCGGACGGGCGAGCGGGCTTCGTTGCCTCCGTTCCAACGATGATGTTGCTTGGCAGCTTCGTCGGCGGAGCGTAGCCGCGAGGACGATCGGTGTAACGCAGCAGCGTGCCTTCGGCAATCATCGGACGGAATCGGACGAACAGTGAGAGGAAGGAAGAGGGTGGATGCGGGTGATAGTGGAGAAGACTGTTTTCGGTCAAATAAGCCAAGTCCTTGCGAAGATTTTCTGCGCGAAGATCAACCATTGTAACGCAACGGCAACAAAAAACATGACGTGCAACCTGTTTTTTTTCGGTCAGAATACCTGAAAATATAGGTTAATTAACACTGTTACGGCGAGTTTCAATACCGCTGTGAGACAAATGACCGAAATATCTCAGTGACCAAAATATGTCAGCAAAAAAACGACCGAAACTTCTCAGCGAAAAACGAAACCAGCGTGCAACAGCGACGTCAAAACATTGCAGGAGGGAAAATAAAAAACAACTACGTCCAGCTGTTTGATATCACTGCAGCTTGACAAGAACGATATATAGCTTGAAAACGTCCAGTTTTGACCTGTTCTTTGTATGAGTTGAGGGGCAGTGGCTGGCTGCGGGGCGGTTAAGGGCATCGCTCCGGACCCGGGAGCGCTACGGCCATTCACTCATTGGCCGATGATCATACAACTTCTGGATTAGAAAGGCGGACACTGCAACAATGGCCTGCTGCCTTCACTCAAATAGCGTGTTTCGCTACATTAGCAAAACTTTCATTAACTAACGGGCAGAGAAAAATTATTGTGCTATGAGATGATCAGATCATCGTAAACAGGCAGAAGTTTTGTTGAACCAATGAAGAGTTCTATAATTTTACACAAGGCATAAAAATTTCAAGTTGATCTCGGAAAAATTTTTAAACACTGCGTGGAGAAAACGAAACAGAAAAACAAACGTTACAAATGTCGAAGATAAAAGAAATTTTACCGCAGGAAACAAAAAAGCTTGCGGAAGCGTTAATAACCTTATCAATTTATTTTAATGAGGTAGATATCTCGGTCAGTTTTTATTGGAAAGTGATTTATGTGACAATAAGGTCATAACCTTAGAAGGCAAAATCATCAAGCGAAGCAGGAATTTTTTGTATCATTCAAAAAATATTTAATAATCATCCCAAATTTGCGTGTGTCGTGATTTTATACTGAATTTTAAAAAAGCAACATTCATTGGGGCGTCAAAAACAAAACGTTTGAAACTATTGCAATTCTCGAAGTTATCGAACCTTCGTTTAGACAGAACTGTATGCTGTGACTCAGAAAAATCGGAAAAATAACACGAAAGTGCACAATGCCGCTGAAAAATGAAAAGAAGAACTGCACACACCCACAATTTAACAACAAAGTTTTGTTTACAAGCTCGGAGCATGCAGCAACCTGGGCATGGCGGTCCGGGACACAACTGTTGTTGGGACGATGCACCCACGCATGTCTTCCCCAGACCGATCGGGGAGGGGTTCGAGCATTCACGACTTCGCAAACGTACACCCCGGCCACACGTGGGCACCAAACAGTCGCTCCAGCTCATCCAAGCAGACCACAGACCGACGACTGCAACAGCCGTATCAACAACGAAACAACATCAGAAAATTTCCAGCAGCTTTAGATGAAGAGCTATGTTCCATTTTGAAAGCAAATCTCTATCGGGCGACACTTTACATTAAATGAAACAATTTCTTGCCAGCGACTTATAAAATATTAATCTTAACTTTTCATCAAGTGAGGAGGGGGCTTTCAGGAAAAATACTCATAAAGATGACAGACGCAGTAATAAAGACAAACGGTGAAAATATAAACAAATTAAACTTCCTCACAATCGATTTACAGTTTTGAACGTATGCTATAGGTCCAGGCTTGTCCTGTAAGTCAAATCACAGAAGGGAACTTTGACGTATTGGCAACTGTCTTGCCATTTTTATCCACCCTTTACTTATGAAACATAACAAATCTAACCAAAGGCCTCGAGAGACAAAACGAAAAGTCAAAACTGTCAGAGCAGAGCTCCTACAATGAAGTACCAACCCGGGCAAGGAGGTATTTCAACGCACAAACGATGCTGAACACGTTCGCCCAAGCAGTAATAAGGTTCGTGATAGGGCAGGCAGTCACGTGATCGTGAAACGTAACCATCGCTCCCACACGTCACTGGACATTCGCTCCAGCTCCTCCATGCTCCCCAGTGGTCCGGCTTCGCTGGTTGAGCTGAGAGCGTTGCGCAAAGATGGTATTTCAGTGCAAAAAACGTAATAAAACGTACAACGAAAAAAGGTAAAACGACGCGCCAGGATGTTCGGGGCGAGAGAAAAATGAAGGAATAAGAGAGTCATGATGGTCACAGCATCGACGACCTACTGAAAGCTTTATGCTTTCTCTACCAAGTTACGATTAATTTTCTTTACTGACATCTTTTCCACCAGAAGTCGTATAAATGAAAGTAAGTTATGCTGGACACACAAACAAAGCAAATGGCAACAGTATAATGCATGCAAAAAAGTAAGGGACAACACCTCTGTGATTGCTTTAAAAAAAAAGTGCTATTGCCTCTAAATCATTTGAAAGAAGATTTAAAACTTAAGGCAAGTCGTCTTATTTGCTGGTATGCTAACAGATTGGTCGCATGTAATCTTTCAATGTTCATATCGTGTTCTTGCGTAGGGAGACGCATTCGCTTGCTCAGTCTTCTGAAAACGGTTTGAGAGATCAGGCAAAGGTAGAACATCGCACCGCTGGTGGCCATCGCATCAGGCTTTCATCCCGATTCAGGTTCTGATTGAGGCATCCGCCTCCGTTATCAGTGCGCAAAGGCCCACGAGGCCACTTTCTCAGCAAATCTCGCAGTGGTGGCCGGCGCGGACATGTCGGGTGGCCAGGACATACGATCTTGATTAAATATACGGCGAAACGCTTAAAGAAAACCGAACAGGTTTTCTTTTTCAGGTGATTCGCGGAAAAGCAACGCGACAAGCTTCGCGCGTCCCTTATCTCGCAGCCCGACCGACCTTGCCATACCAGCGTTGCACTCTACACGCATGAACAGAGGCAGAACATCGAAAGCAGTGTATCGCGTATCGCCCAAACAACCCAAAGACAGTCACCCACGCAGGGGGCTGCTCAACGAAGCGCAACTGCGGTTTTCGGGCGCCTGCTGGCGAAGCCGGAAAGGCCGAGAAATGTCGTTCGGTGGCAGCGCGCTCAATCAGCAAACTTCCAAAGCGCTTTAGCACGATTGAGCCAATTACCAGCGAGGTCATCGATTTGTCGAGTGCGCAGCAGCTTGCGCCGCGCTGGCGACTGTCGTTCAAGGATGGGTTCGAGTGGGTGACTTGCCGGTGTTATTGCTTTATTCTTTGAGCGGCAATTCGTGCCGCGGCAGGGAGGCATTCGCTGCCACCCGTAAAGATTCAGTAATCGACACCAAAAGTGCTGGATGTTGCACTGTTTGACAGCAAGCAGCTACTGAGCCGCGTGCCCGGAGGTCGCCAAGTTGCTCGTTATGCCGAAATACCTTATTGAGAAGTGCAACAGCACGCTAGACTTGCTTCTACGAAGCAAGCGTCTGGCGTTGTGGGTTGGTCACACGGTCGCCCGGGCGCGATTCGAGCTGGCAAGTGGAAAGCCACTTTTCGCGGATCGGTGAGATCGCAAACAGCTCGACAAGTGAAATCAAAGTTGCTCTCCAGCGATCGGGGTACAAAAGACAGGGCTTAATGGATTTCTGACACGCTTTTCTGCGGTTAATGGCATTTTTTCGCCACCCCTGCTGGGGTCCAGGTCACGAATCGAGTGCGACGAACATCTGGCAATGGCTTTGGGGTCGTTTTCGATGACTTGAACGACGAAAACAAAAGTAAAGTTGTCAACTGCTACAACAAAAGCTTTTTGCAAAACATCTATTAAACTGAGTTTTGTTTACTCAGACAAACCTAGCCGTCCTTCACGGCCATATGCGTTTCCAAAGAGAAAGGAATGTCATCTCTAACCATTTTCAGTAAGAAAGCTCATGAAGCCATTACAAGGTATCATTAGTTCAGCCTAAAAGTCTAGTTAAGTGATTCTTGAAAAGAGGAAAATGTTGAGGTAACTTAGCATATCTTAATTAACATTAAACTAATACACCTTGCACATGTGTTTATTCTGATTTCTGAATGGTTGTTACTGAACCTTTAATGAAACTTCTACGGTGTGAGATTGATCGCAAAATGTTCCGTGACTGAGACCCAGCACTACAATAACTACTTTCACAAACCACGGAAATTTGCAAAAGTCTGAATCCCTTCAAAGGTATTTTTGTTTTTATTTGAAGCAACAAGGTAATCAGCGCGATACGGTTGCGATGATCATCAGTGGTGTTTTTAGTCCAGAACAAGTTTTTGGAAAACAACTGAAAAAGACTGTTTTGCAAATCTGCAGCCGGTAATTCACAAAGCTTTTGTGTATAATTCATCATATTACCGTGTCAAAACTTATCCGACATGCAACTTTGTCGAAGAAAAAACGTAAATGAATCACCCCGTTGTCAATTTTAGGAGCAAACACAAGAAATAGGCCATACAAACAAAGGTAACAGTCCTCTGCTCTTTCTGAAACCTTTATCGCGCAAGGTTTTTCACAAATCACATGTACCAGAAATTTGCAGAACAGCAGAAATGTAACCTGCCTCTTGGTAAAAATCCACACAGTAATTTTGCTGAAACATTCAGATGAATAAATTATTGTACTGCAGAAGCCCAGCAATCAAATGACCCCACACAGCATAAGTGCCAAATTGCTTTGCGTCCGTGAAGGTTGCATTGCACATGCTGGCGGATGAGCGTGAGGTATTTCAAAACCAGTCAAAATGAAGCGGAATTTCAAAGTTTTCGCGGCCTTCACTCACGCACGCATTCCTTTTCAACTGTTCTCGTGCAACTGCGCATCTCAGCGTAAGGTCCGTCGCAGCGAGGCCCCCAGTACTTCGCCTGTCTGCACTTTCTGCGTCGGGTCTGCTGACCAGCGCCGCATGTGGCGGCACATTCGCTCCACTCTTGCCAGGTGTCCCAGCGTCCTTGGTCTGTGTTGTCGAAGAAAATGCGTCGATCAGTTGCAAAAGCGAAGTTGCAACAAGTTCACTAATCCCTGTTGCGTTTCTGGAGCGAATTTTTCAAAATCGAGCGATTTAGTGCCAAAAGACGATTAAACCAAGTAGTTTTGTCGTAAAAAAACGAAAATATGGGACAAATTGGACCCCGGCCCGACCGCCGTTGCAGCAGATTCACTTCGTTCCTTTTTAAGTGTGTTTGGTTCAAGACTGGTTGGTTCGTGTCACAGGGATTAGTAAAAAACACACAAATTCTCAATTGCAATACATGATGCGGTAGGTGGAGCTCGGAACTCGCAGGCAATAATGAAAAACCACAAACGACGAAATAATACAACGGTAAACACTGCATTCGCCGATCGTCATACAGAAGCGCCAAAAAAGTGGTTGAAGTGAATCGCTTGGGACTTACGCTCAAACATTCATAAAACCAACAAAGAAAACAATTCTACTGGCAACAGACAAATGACGCCTGTGCATGGAGACAACATGCCAGTAAACAGTTCTTCGACGCGCGCCTGTAAACACCCTCAGCTGATGGGTGACCTGGTCACAGGTTTGCCAGTGCGCCTACGACGTGAAGATACCATGAGTCGAATTACCTGACGTTATGCGCCAACAAAGTTAAGGCCACGCACAAGCAGCAAAATCATAACATAGCCATGCTGTGGTATGGTTGTGATAAAAATAAGGAAAGCAAATAAGCAGTGCAGCCAGTATTTCCTCTAAGCTGCGCAAATGCGCAGCGCCACCAGATAATTTGAGCAGTGAAATCTCATTCTTGCGCATTTGCAACAATCCAAATTTAAAAGTAAAAACAATTAATATTTTTGAACAGAACCGGAACGCTTATGAGCATATCACTTAGCTTATTCAGAAGCTGTACGACTTAAATGTGTACGTCGTTCCTATTCTGATAAGATTTACATTTGATTCTGATAGAAAAGAGAAGTAGGTTATTCGATTAATCTGCCTGCCATGCTGTGCTTTCATAGCTCTGCAAGGCTTCTGACTGCACGTATCCACATGACAGCGACAATGTGCCACAAGGGCATAGCAGCTAAATATGTCCCCGAAGTGTTTTACTATGAAACCGATTTCGCGCGAATTACGCATTTTCAATCCTGTAAATTGCCAGCAAAAGCTTTACAGGTGAAACGATGAAACACACGTAAGACTTAATCAAACATGCCAACTGCAGTTTAAAACACATGCCAAAAATTGTAGAGTTGGACAAACACATGTACTATATATTAAAACACACGCCATGACCATCATGCTGTCATCATCGAATTGCAAGACTCAACTTTTAGTAGATAAAACTTGCGACTTGTAGCCAATTGTAGAGAAAACATGGTAACGGTACTTTAAAACACGTGCTATGCGCATTAAGCTGTTACTACTTAACAGAATTCTATGTGAATTGATTCTGTTAATTCACAATGTTTGTAAATCATTCAGAATTTGTCTAAATCAGCCTTAAAATATCCATGCTCACTAAAACAAAAATTTGCCCATCGTACATTTTTCTTAGAGGAAACACTGAGCACAGCTACAACTGCGCCCAGAACGATGCTATTGAGGCGTCGTGACTCACCATCGCAAAAGAGGCCGAACTTGACGCAGTTCAGTAAGCTCCAATACGCGGTCTGAAAAAAATCAGTTTGTGAAGCTCAAAACCACGAACAAACAAAAAAAATTCTGCGACGCATTTGCTATGGGTTCGACTAGAACACGTTGGTCGATTCTGCAGTGAAATCTGACATGAAGCAGAATTATACAACAGATAAAGCGAGCCATAAACTTTCACGATAGTGTCTGCCCGCCTCTGATTTGAAAAACAATGGCAAGCGTTTAAAGTCAAGCTGTGTTTGAAGAGAAACGACAACGTGGACTGCACTGAGCAAAATGCCCGAGTCACGAACGGGACCTTTGGCGCAGGATACCATATGTAATTTATGCTTAAGTTTGTGGGTAGTGATTTCGTGAGGAAGATTAACTTGCATATTAAGCAAAAAAACGAGCGTGTCTTTTTAGGAGCTCATTTCGCTTGTTCCTGAATGCAAAGCTACCGTTTGGCTACTTTTTTACAAAAAAATCACGAACAAATCATCACACCAAACACCCGGATTCACCGTTACTGTTTATGCAAGCCCTAAAAATGCTGCCACACGTGGTTTTCGCGCGATATTTGACACAATATCATCTTTTTACAACTTGGAACTGTTTATCGAACTGGATGTTAAAAGTCAAACCATGTCATGCAGCAAATAAAGGAAGAACTCTTTCAATTTGTTGTGAGCGCCATGCGGGGATGAAAGACAAAACTGCAGCAAAGCGCGTTCAGGCCTTTTCAGCACTCCGCTTGCTGCGTTCCTATGTGGTCTTCGCTTGGCTTGGCACAACTTCAAAATGAAAGCTGATTTGAAAGCAACTGCGGGAAAGAGAAACAAAAATACTTCGAGCTTATGCAACAGCATTAGTGCCTGATTACAAAAGTAAATATAACCAACTGACTCATTTGAGCGACGAAGCTTAAAAGCAACAAGGATCAACAGCTTTTGTGAAAGCATTCACCAGGCAAGAATGTCATCCAAATGTCGTGAGAACTTCAAGATATTAATGGTCACGGAGCTCGCGCTGGTTTGTAACAGACCCAAATATGCGACAAACTGTGGAGGTTTTCTTGAACAATCAAATGAAATTTAAAGATGCCGAAAAGTTTTTCGGAGCTAGCTATTACTTGATGGTGCCGTACGCGATTTTGTATGCGCAAACGACCAAAAAAACATTGAAAATTATTGAAATATATCTTTTCGATATATTACCAGACGCTTCCTCACAAGGTTAAATCTACAACAATTATGGAATTTTGAGTTACTTCCTGCGAAAGTGAGTGCATCACCGATCACGCTTGGTTTTGTTGTTATTTAGAACGAACACTACCTGGAAAGGATAAACAAAAGGTGCAGTTTCGCAACTACGCTGTGTCGTTATAAATTTGAAGCATTTCTTTAAGAAAAATAGATATGGATAAAAAGACTTTCTTAAATCTACAACACTTTCATAGATGAAGAGAAAAAGTTTGTGCAGAAGTGGTACGCTAGATAGAAAACATGCACGCCAGTATTTATTTTCTATAAAACACGTGAAAGCGTGAGGATAGAGAAAACGGCTTTGGCGTTGCGATTGATTTTGCAAACGTTGAAGAACAGCTACTAACGCGACGGCGAGTATTCCAGTTTGACATGAGCTGGTATAGCAGTAACAAGCATGCAATCAGCTGCTTTTCAGCTGCTGGCAAGTTATCAAAGCTATGTTTCACGTTTGCAAAAAGCTCCCTTTCAAGTTCGATGTATTCAAAAAGAAATTTTCAAAGTTACAGTGCCGAGGAAATTTATATCGCAAACCGCTGAAGTCGTTTGAATCAGTTTTGAGAAAAAACGCGACGTTTACCGCGGCGAAGTTCAACATCAAAGCGCCGAAGACCGCCCCGCGCGGTCATGCAAAACAACAAACCGGATAATTGTTTTGTTTTCACGAAACTCCGAGAAAAAGAAGTCGAAACGCTCCGGTCTTGGCAGTGCAGTGCAAGCATGCAATTTGCGCGCCCGATTCGCAAATGAGCGCTAGAACAACAGGCAATTGTCGGCGAATCGCGTTTAGTTGAGGCAGCTTAGACGCGACGGCTAACAACAGTTGCAAAACGACCAAAGGCGGCGCCGCTGGGTAAAAGACTGGAGAAAAATCGCGGGCCTTTCAACGGCTCAGGAAACCTGCGAGTCTGTTTTGCCGGCGGCCCCCGAGCGAGTTTTAAACGCAGCCGCTTGAACTGCCGCGTCCCGTTTCAAAATAGCTTCGGCCTGTTAAGCGGACCCGGTCGGAGGGTTGGGATTAAGGGTGACTCACGGTGGAAGCGTTCGCAGCGGGCCGGGAGCGTGCGCTCGCGCCGTTATGCAATACGCACTCGCGTCAGAACGCGATACGCGCTGCGATGACCCGTGCCCGGCTGCATGATGCAGACGCCGAGGGAAAAGTCGAGACCGATCTGGTTTTCGCTGTCGGACGGCAAAAACAGCAGAGTGCAAAATCGAAAAGCATTCATCAGTTACCGAACTTAGAATGAGCAACACGAGACCCACGCAAAAAGCACAGCTATCGAGTACTGAACGAACACTTTGCTAAAAGAGCTAAAGGTGAAATGGGTTTGTTGCCATAAGCAATCATAAAACCTTCAATATTTGCTTCAAATTTGTTGCCTCGAATCAAACCATTTGGTTCAATCTTTTTCATGTCATCAGGAACATCCAAGCTTTCCTTGTAGTTTTCACTCATCTCGAAAAACGCGATTCTCGAAAAACGTAAATACTACATAAAAACTTCAGAATTTCACGTTATTCTCGAAAAACGTAAAAACGAAATAAAAATTTCAAAGCAAATTATTCCTTGTCTCATAAAATACATCAAATATACACCAGATGAAGTTGGTACACACTTTCTCACACACGTCGTAGAGACCACCTGACGTTTTTTCAAAAATTCTAACTATTTACCTCACCACTTTGTTTTTCTCTTGAAACGACATAACTAACAAACAGGTGCGAAAAGCGTTCACGTTTCGGATACAATATCCTTGTCAGCACTATGCGTGCCTTAGTTGCTCTTCGCAATTGTGTGGGTGTGAAGGCATTGAACATTTGCAAAAACGAGATTCCACTGAAATCTTTACCGTTTCATCCGCGTTGCCGATCAACCTCTGGGCTTGATCAAATTCACAGCGATTCATGTAGCATTTCTGTTCCAGCTCAGGCTCGGACGTGGCGTGAAACTGCAGAAGGCTTTGGTGTGCAAGACCAGCGTAGTCCACATGACCAGTGACAGACGTGAATGGGACCACGTCGCCTGCATGCATGGCAAATGAAAAAGTTTCGTACAACAAAACGATCTATAAGCATTGAGTTTTAATTAATTATATTTTTACTCCATGCACATAACAGGGCTGGAAATGCCTACCTTGTAGGCCGAATAGACACTCTGTAATAAGATCTTATTGTCTGATTCCTCGGTGGGAAAGGATTCCTTTCGATAGACAGTAATCTATAAGCTTTCGTGTATTACTTAGTATGCAAATATGTACAAAGTCTTCCGGAAACGATTGCAAGGCTGTCAACGCAATTCGAGCCCTTACGATTGGTTTGCCAAAGGCGTGATTCGTGTTCTCTTTCCGTCGCTTTCGTTTAAGAGAAGAATCAGAACAACCTTAACTCTGTTATCTTTTTCGCAGCTGTTCTTTGCAAGCTTTATCACACCAGAGACATTTAGCTGCTTCCATAAACGGCAGCTGTTTTCTTAAAACCTTAACCTCTCTCGCAACAGTTCAGAGCGCAAAAAGATAAGAATCCGTCCCCCACAAATATCCTCCCCAAAACAAACACGAACCGACGCGGTTTCTACGGTTTCTGAACAACACGTCTGAGACAAAAGAGTTGATACCTGGAATGTATTGCAACCACACGCTTCGTATTATTCCTGACCTGGTTCAACGAGGCTTCTCGGCGACCTTGCACCACCAGCTGCTGCCTTCTCACGACGTGGCATCCCAACAGATAGAGTATTTGCGATCAACGCTACGAGGCCGAAACAAGCCAGGAGAGTGTCATCCATTACAGTTCAGTTTCACGCCTGATTTTCAGCACTCCCAAGCATTCAGACTACATTCTAATTCAATCAAAATGACCAAGTAGTACAATGCTTTTTGCGAATGATAATTTTGTCTGTGGTGGTGCGCAGTTTCAAGTTTTGCCGAAATCGACGGAATTCATTTAAATTTTAGGTGTGCTTCGAAAAAATGTAGTTGATTTTCACCAAACTATTAAAATTCGGCACAAGTTAAAAATTAAAAAAAGTTAATAATATTTCGATCCTTAAAAATACACGATATTTTTTAATATACGTCGTTTGGAAGACAAAAAAATCGATACAGCATTGGCAAAAGACACAATTCAAGGAGAAAAGGCGAATGTAAATAGCATTAGCAAAAGTCACATCAGAAAATTAGCCGGAATGTGGAACATTGTGGAGCTTTAGTTTCTTTTGCTTTAATGAGAAGGCTTTGGCCTCTTCTTATTTACCATAATCACCCCGAAACAAAACACAAACGACTTGCAAAGCGAAAAATAACCCTGAGGCAAAGCTTGGGACATGCTTCCAAAGACATTGCATGCGTCTGCGAATAAAGAAAACTCTAAACAATCGTACTGTCCCGCCTTAACTTATAACATTTACTGCCGGTAGGTCGTCAGTCATACGAACGAGCTGGTGGTAGTTATATCCATGGGTTGTTTGCAGGCGGAGTTTTTTTCACGGCAAAACCGGCTCGACCATTGCATGAATGTTAAAGACCATTCATGGTGATTAAAGAGAGTGCAAAGAGCAGGTTGCACCGAGATACTCTACGCTTTTTGTTGATTTAACGGATCCTTTAAGCCACGTTCCGATTGATGAGCCGCGGCGCAGTTACTTTCCGATAATATTCTTGCTGTTTCCAAGCCTGGCAAGACCGCCGTGGCACTTACTGTTTGCTGAACAATACCATGGACGCCCTTTTTTCGGGTCGTAAAGAGAAGGGAACGCACGGAGCTGACAAAAGCGCCTTGTTGTTTTTAGGGTCAACCGGAGAGGCGGACCACGCGATACAAGCAATCAGAGTTGTTGACTTTACGTTGTCGCATCAAAACATAAGATCTACTTTGCAGACACAGAAACATAGCAGTGAAACGTAAAGGTTAAGGTATGTAAAAAGAGTGTTGCGAGAAACAACACACTGCACCAAAATTAACGATCAGCGTACCAACACGACGCTGTAAAGCTTTCAACCACACACACGCAGCGTTTCAAAAGATTGGTGACGCCTGAATCAACGAACGCATTGTGAGCGCACAATACTTTGCATCAGAAACGACCAACTGTCCAAAGACTATTACGTAAATCAGTATTTTTTCTTTCCTGACGCATACTGCTTTGGTAGGTCAAAATCAATCAGGCACCACTCGAAATGCTGACTTAACGCTACACTCCCCCCGCCCCCCAATTTCAAATTGAGGAAACCATATTTATGGGCTAGCAAAATGGCAACTAAGTCTCCGTACAAATCATACCCATAAGTCAAGGAAATTTAAGCGTTCTGAGATCATGTTTTGTGAGAGCCACAAGCATACCCACCTAGCTTCTGAAGTGAAAGAGGAAAAGACGGGTTCTTCTCATGGTATAATCGAGGTCTTGAAAAATTTTTGTTTTGTGTTTGCACAGACACGATAACAATAACTCAAAAGCAACTGTATCAAATCCAGCGAGAAAAACCCAGACCAAGCAGGGGTAAAAAATCGGGAATGCCGACGACGGCGTCTGTTCATCTACGTGAAAAAAGTGCAACCTCTGGGGTTGCTTTTGTTGAAAGCGGAAAAAGACTTGAACAACAACAAAACAGTGGCACAAGGTCCAAGTCCCTACACAGCAGCAGGAAGCGGAAAAAAACGGCATTAAGTTTGCATTCAATGCAATCCCGCACAAGCGCGGACGCCAGGTATGCGGAGTCCACGATACGCGCTTTAGCTCTTCTTATCGCAGGAGAGGTAAATAGTAAATACAACAAGAGATCACAAAACACATGCCAAGAGTTGAGAGATTTCGGAAGTCTGCTCAGACTGGTCTTAAAAACAGGACAGACATCCGCGCAATTGCTTTTACACTTAACACTCAGATGCCGTTACCAGGCAACAACAGACACGGTTCGCGTGCCATTAAAATAAGTTGCTAGGCAATAACGGACATGCTTGGAGTGCCGCTAAAATAAGGAGCTCGTCAAGCTGCGAGTGAAATGCATTAAAAAGTTCGGTCAAGCAATGGAAGGATGCGAAAACGCGAGCACTGTAGTGAAAACTATATTTTGAATAAATGGCATTTATGAAAATTGCCAAAGTTCGCGTTTTTGTAAATTCTACAGTTTGAATTGCGAATGAAAATTAATACAAAAAAGAAAAAATACTTCCTATCCATGTGCTCCCATCTCGTTACTGATGGTAAAAGTTTTGAAAAATTGCAAACCGTAGCCAAGCGCAAATGCTGTGACATGCCAACGCATTACGAAAAGAGGATGTATGTTAAAATTTTGGCAAAAAAGTTACGGAACAAAAACCCAATTACTGGTACCGTGATTTACAGTATGATACCGCAGGAGAAATTCAGAGCGTCTCCAAAAAGGTGCAACTGTTTTGTTTTAACCTGTACCTTTTATTGTTTCTTCTAGCATTTGTCTGTTTGCAGTGTGATTAGCCACAGGCAGGAGATTAGTTTGATGCAGGCCTTTCTTTTATAATAGGCCACCATGGTGCACATAGTTTTGCAACGTCAAAATATTCGAACATGGTACATTGAATGAGACCGATGCGTGCCCGAAGACGCAGAGACAGCATGCATTATATTTAGACACGACACCACCCAGTCGTGTAGTGCATGTGATATATTATCAGGTGGAGAAATTCAGAACTGACAAATTTTGAAGCAGTTCTGTGATTCAAAGACACAGGAAGACGATTCGCAGACGTTTCCAAATTGACGTTGAGAGCGAAAAGTAAAAAAATCGCGAAACTGGAAGCTGTGTCTTTAAGAATAAAGATAATGACTTAATTTTTGAAAGAATAAAATTCCCCGAGAAATGCTATCGCTGGACAAAGCATTAAGTGTAATGAAAAGCAAATAATATATAAGGGTGTAAAATAGAAACGTGTAACTTCAACCTTGGCCATTGATTCTATTTGAATAAAAGCTGACGATGCCTACCTAGTAGCAGGGTTCCCACACATTTTCAAAAACAGTTTTCCATACTTTTTCAATACCTTTTCAATATTAAATTTAACAATTTTAATATCACCACTTCTCTTCATTTTTCCAAAATTTTATTCATGGAACACAAGACAACAAATATTTGCAAAACTGTCATCAGCGGTAAAGAACAAAATTTGAATAAAAAATGGCTGAATTTGGAATTTCCATACGTTTTCAGTACTTTCTTTACATTTGGGCCAAATTCAATACTTTTTCAAGGTCTTGAAAACCGATTTCACGATTCAATACTTTCGATACGGCGTGGGAACCCTGTAGTAAGCGAATTATATATTCTGTAAGATATTAAGGTCTGATTCTTTGCTGGAAAAGGGTTTCTTTCGATAGACAGGGATGTAAAATAGTTATTAACTTTTATTACATATTAATTTGCACATACATAAAAACCGTTTGATTTAACGCCGAAATTTTCGAACTACCAAAGTCTGAAAAAAACAAATTGTCGGAAATTATAAACGGCATCATTATTCATCAGTCGCATCAGCAACAGACTACACCGAAAAAATGCCGCATACGGGATTTCTGCGCGACACTTCAGGGCTTCGCCATTCTCGTTGCAAGTGTAGTAAATGCCTGCTTTAGTTTTGCTGAATTCCAACAGCCATATGGAGCAGCAGCTTTCAGGGCTGCATGGACACGGGAACATCTCTCCTACTCTTTTACAAAAGGGGAAGCGGGCGAAAGTTGTCTATAAGGACTCGAAGCAAACCGATTGCTCAACCCTAAATTCACACCTCGGTTGGCTTGTCAGCAGATTAGGTTATCACTGCGTTGTTAGGCGTAAAGAGGACATTTTCCAATTTGGGCTTATGGGAACGACGATCTGAATAGCCTGCATATGACCATTCAACGAACCATTGGAGACATGTCGTGTTTTTATGTCAAGGACAGCAATCGGTCAACTGTTAGCTCAGGCGTGGTTCAAGGATGTGTATGCCTGGTAATCTATCACCTACACTCACGTGAGTCTTATATTGGCGTACTTAAAGCTATAACAAAATGTTTTAAGTTTCTAGTATCAATAGACATCAGGGAATATGGAAACACAGCCAGCCACACCACTTTTGTTGCTTTACAAATTATAGGCTATATGAGTCATAACATCTGTGCTTATGCTTTGTTTATCTCCTGTGACAAACTAACGTGGAAGTAAGTTGATGAACAGGCCTATGGTACAGTGGCGTAGCCAGCCCAAAATTTTTGGAGGGCCAAAATTTTTTATTTTAGCCGAGCAACAGTATTTTTTTGGGATACCTCCTCTCAAAGCACAAAATGACTAGATATTCTAAAAATTTGGAGGGCCATGGCCCTCTCCTTGTTAGGTCTATGCTACGGTACATATTTATCTTGATGAATGGTGGATGCAAAATCGCAATGATGGCAAGCCAATGCGTTTGCATTTGTGGGTTGACAGAATGAAACCACAATCAATCCTTGCTGGTCGCACTGCATCGCCTTTATTTACTTACCGTGCATGTCACCTGGATACATGTGCACATTTTTATGGTTTGGATTTCTACAAAGATTGTTTTCATAGGCAGATATAAACCATATTCACTCTGCAGGTGTGAATTAAATTCAAAAATTGCGCTCCTTCAAAATGTATAAAAATAAATTAAAACCATGAACTGAAGTATTTGACAGTATATATATATATATATATAAGCTGGACCATATTTTAAACTTTCTTGAACAATTTTGAGCGTTAAATTTGAGCCAATTTAAGAGAAAGTTTTAAACCTTTTTTGTTATCCTGTATCAGGCAATCCTCACCACCACTGCCAAGAGGAAACAAGTGGAAACTCTTATCGAAATCTACAGTACTGTATTTCTACGATATTGGTAAACGATGCTGTCTTGGAAGCGAAATACAGAAATAATCTGTACGCTACCTCAGATGTATCATGCTGTTAGACTATCATGGGATGCTGGTATGCCGATATGTGCAAATGGACATCTCTATCTCTATGAAGGGTTGGCCCGTCTGATCATTTACGTGGCACTACAGTCGCAATCACTGACTGAAGTTTTGCGCAATTAGAGCTGGTCCGAAGCATCACGGATACAAGGCAGAAAGCTTCACAATAACAGTACAGAACCAACCCAGATTCTTAAGAAATTGATATATTCGTGTGAGTGGATTATAGAAAAATGCAAGCTGTCAACAATATTGATATCTGCATATTTCACGATACTAGCAATTCGGATTTGTTTTTCAGGTCACTATACCCAAGGCTACCAAATCGGGTTTTCCCCAGATCTATGGATTCCAATACCTTCCTACGGTTCTGGATTTTTCTATGGAAAATCTGGTGTTTTCAGATTTAATAAAGTACAGTAGTGTAAGATATATTGAAATTGCGGTGTTATCTTTCTTATTCTTATGCTTAGACAGGTTTTGTTGGTCCCGGATAGCTATTGATGGAGAAAGTCCTGTAGCCAAAGCTGCGGGGCTGTAACCGATATTTCAAGCTTTGGCTCCAGCCATCTACAATCTTGGCTCTGGCTCCAAATTTATGAGGTCCAATGAAAATCAAAAACCATTGTATAGTTACACTAGCACAGA